>Ga0181578_10000099_pt1 | contig 71011 bp, 66 predicted proteins | sample 071ome_21_FD_148659 | JGI IMG/M metagenome (GOLD analysis project Ga0181578, IMG submission 148659) | Coastal salt marsh microbial communities from the Groves Creek Marsh, Skidaway Island, Georgia - 071401CT metaG (spades assembly) | ecosystem: Environmental > Aquatic > Marine > Intertidal zone... | reverse complement strand
TCGCCCGGTCGCGAGTGCCCTCGCGTGCCTGTGACCAGTACGGCACCGCCTTGATGGCCTTGTCGAAATTCGACTTGTCCAAGAACCCGACATGGGGCCGAACGGTGGCGATCGCTGCTTGCCGCTTGGCGTCGTCATCTCCGAGGCGAGTCGACGGCGAGAGGTCTTGGTCGGTCTTGCGCATCGCATCGAGCGCAGCGAGCGCCAACTCGGGATCGCTGTCCCACGTGCGAGCCGAGAACTCCCAGTCGTTCGGACCGCGGTGGCCATGCTCGGCGATGAAAGCGGCGAACTGCTCTCGGAAGTCGGCCGCAGCGTCGACGTCGGCGATCCGGTCGAGCAGACCGACGATCCCTTCGTCGAAGGCAGCCATCAGCTCGGGCGTTTGGCGGACGGTCTTGGAGATCTCGTACAACGCCTGGGAGTACTGGGCCGAATGCACATCGCCCGATGCGCCGACCAGGTGGGTGACGAGCCCCGGCTGCCCAGCGGCGGCAGCGGCGTCGGCAAGAATGCCGGACACGATCGCCGCAAGGGCGGTGCTGATCATGTGGTTGCCGAAGACCCGCCGGAACCCGGTTGGGAAGTCGTGGAGATAGGCGAGCAGTTCTTCGTCGGACGCGTCGAGCGACGGTTTGCTCGCATGAGCCTCCTCCACGGCGCGATAGCTGTCCTTCGCAACCTCGGGCAGCTCGTCGGCCCCCAGCGCCTTGAGCACCGAACGCAGAATCTTCAGCGACGACCCGATGCTCTTGTCGCCTTTGCGGGGCACGTACGGCGGCGGGTTGCCTTCCCCGAAGAAGGCGACGTCGATCGCCTCAGCCGACGAACCCGGCGCCCGAACGCCCATCATCCGCAGGTACGACAGGTTCAGATACGCATACCCGGCGTACAGGCCGATGATCACCGGCTCCTCGCGTTCGAAGTCCCCCTTCTTGTGGATGCCGATGTCGGCGTAGGCGCTGCGCCACGCCTGCTCAGCCGCGACGACACCCAGGTGGTAGCCGATCGCGGTGAGCACCTCCGGGAAAACCTCACCGATGTTGCCGCGCGTGTTGTGCTGCCACTTCGGGTCGATCTCGCCCTCGATGATCCATTTCGTTCCCATGACCATCCCCCCAACGATCCGGAGCGGCATTCGCCTCAGACCCGTCGAGAGCTTACGATCCCGATCCGTATGCATGCCATGACACCGACGCTGGACGAGTTCGCAGCCGAGGTGCAGGCGTTCTTCGACACTGTTCCTGCGCTCCTCGACAGCATCGAAGGCAGTCAGATCGATCGGGCCCGCGCCTACCGCGCCGCACTTTTCGACGCTGGTCTGGCTGGCATCAGCTATCCGGTCGAGTACGGCGGCCGCGAACTCGGCGTCGACCATCAGGACGTGTTCCGCCGGATCGCCGCCCCCCTGCAGCCCCCCGAGGAGTCGATCTTCGGCATCGGTGTCGGTATGGCCTTGCCGACGATCCTCGACCACGGCAGCGACGCACTCAAGGCACGGCTGTTGCCCTCAGGGCTGCGGGGCGAGGAGATCTGGTGCCAGCTCTACTCCGAGCCGGGGGCCGGGTCCGATCTGGCTGGGCTCACGTGCAAGGCCGAACGCGATGGGGACGAGTGGGTCATCACCGGTCAGAAGGTGTGGACATCGGGGGCGCAGCACTCCGACCTCGGCATCCTGATCGCGCGCACCGATCCCGGCGCGCCGAAACATGCCGGCATCACGATGTTCGTCCTCCCGATGCACCAGGCCGGGGTCGAGGTCCGACCACTCGTGCAGATGACAGGTATCGCCGAATTCAACGAAGTGTTCATGGACGAGGCTCGGTGCCCGGCCGAATGGGTCGTCGGTGAGGTGAACCACGGCTGGCGACTCGCCACCGCGCTCCTCGCCCACGAACGGACGTCGCTCGGCAAGGGACAGATGACCAAGCACGCCGAACGGTCGAAAGCGGGCCGGTTTCCCATTCCGTTCCAGGGACTGCTCGAACGAGCCGGGTGGGCCGACCGCCGCAATGACCCGGTCATTCGCCAGCAACTCGCACAGGCCTACATCGGCGAGCAGATCATTCCGTGGCTGGCGGTTCGCCGCCAGCACCCGTCGATCGGCAAACTGTGGCGCACCATTCAGGGTCGCCTCGCTGCCGACATCGCCCACGAACTCGGTGGTGGCGCCTCGATCGCCTGGGACCGAGACGATGCGGAGGCGGACTACTTCGCCTACCACGTCCTCAACTGTCGTGGCATGTCGCTCGGCGGTGGCACCGACGAGGTGCAAAAGAACACCCTCGGTGAACGGGTCCTCGGACTGCCACGCGAACCGGGACCCGACAAGAACACCCCATTCCGCGAGTTGCTGAAGAACTGAGAACGTCATGCCGGACGAACCACTGGTCCACTACTCGGTCGACGAGGGGCTGGCGACCATCGAGTTGAACCGACCGGAACGCCGCAATGCGATCATCCCGCCGATGCTCGACGCCCTCGCCGACGCAATCGACGCAGCCTCGGGCGACGGGTCCGTGCAGGCGGTGCTGCTGTGTGGGGCCGGTGGTGCCTTCTGCTCGGGACTCGACCTCGACGCGTACAACGCCGACCCGCCGCCACCGTGGGTCACGAGCGGGGGCGACTCGGCGTTGGCAGCCCACTCGGCCCTGGCTGGCTGCGCCGTCCCGATCATCGTCGCCCTCGAGCGGTACGCCATCAACGGAGGCGCTGCCTACGCCCTCGCCGGTGATCTGATCGTCGCCGGCGAATCGGCGTGGCTGCAGGTCGGTGAGATGATCCAGGGCCTCCCCGCACCGATGAATCTTGCGTGGCTCACGACGAAGTATTCAGAGTCGGTGACTGCTCGGGTCGTCTACTCCGGGGAGCGGATTTCGGGTCCCGAGTTGCACGCCATGGGGATCGCCCACCGAGTGGTGCCCGACGATGCCGTTCGAGCCAACGCAACCGAACTCGCCCAGCGCATCGCGGCCAGCCCGAACGGCACGCCTCGCCCAATCAAGGCTGCGATCCGGGCACTGTACGGTCGCGATCCGGTCGAGCAGGTGAAACGGGCCCGGACGGCGATCCCGATCACGGCGTCGTTTCGGCCCAGCCAGGCTCCCGACATTTCAACAACCTGAGTCATACGGCGAACGTCGGTACCGGCATTGCTCATCTGTGGCATGGGGCTCATCTGTCGAACGCGGCCGTGACGCGGTCGTCGCTCGATCGTTCGTGGAGAACAGCGACGGCAACTGCACCAGCAGCGGCTCCCACACCGGGTGCTGTCCAGCGCACGGACGCCACCGTGTTGAGCATCGACACGAGCAGTGGTCCCAGCGCCATCGAGACCCCGAAGATCATGCTGATCGTGCCCATCCCTTGGCCGAGTCGTTCGGGGGCGAACACCGTCGTGCTGTGGATGCCCTGCAGCGGCGATGTCGCCCCGATGCCGATGCCGCCGATGAGGACGTACCCGAAGCCGATCACCGGGTTGCTCGAGAAGGCGAGGACGGCGATGCCAACCGACAAGAACCCGAACGCAAGTTGGAGCGAGCGGGTCGAGCCCAGGCGCCCAACCACCCACACCACCGGTAATCGCCCGACGAATTGCATCACCCCTCGGGCGCCGGCCAGCCATGCTGCGGTGGACAGGGACAGGCCGGCGGTCACCATGATCGGAACCTGGTACACGAGCACTGCGCCGACCGCGATACCGACACCGGCACTGGCGACGGCGTAGCGCCGGCCCCTCGCCGATTCCATCAGCCCACTGGGGCCGCGCCTCGGCACCGGCCCGGTCGATGCCGGTCGTGGCAGCACGAGGGCCGCGAACACCAAAAAGACGGCAGCAACGGCCGCATGGAACCGCATGGTCACCCGCCAGCCGTGGTCGTCCACCAACCATGCCGTGAGCGGCAGATAGATGGTGCTGGAGAACGCTCCGATCAGGGTGAGCAACCCCACGGCGCGGGGTCCGTCGGCCGGTGCGGCCAGGCGGACCGAGAGCGTCTGGGTGACGTGGTAGTACGCAAAGGCACTGAGCAACGCGCCCCCGGTCGCGCCGGTGATGGCGAACGTCAGCACATGATCGGCGCCCGAGGCGAGCATCAGCAGCCCGCACGACACGATGCCGGTCACCCCGAGAACCATCCGCATGAGGTGACGGTCGATCAGTCGGCCGGCCTGGGGAGCAAGCAGGGCGCCCGCCAGTGAACTGGCGCTGAATGCTGCGACCAACCAGCCCTCGGGCCAGCCGGTGTCGTCCTTGATCGGTTCGAGCAGCACCCCGAACGAGTACGACCAGGTTCCGTAGGCGACGATCGTCACCCAACCCAGCAGCGAGACCGGCACCCACGGAAATCCGCGAGTGAGGAGTCGGTCCGTCACCGATGCTCCGGCGCGGCGCTGTCTCTCGAGTCGTAGTAGCCGGAGGGCACGTAGAGCGCAGGAATGTCGAGGCTCTGGGCCATGTCGACGTTGCGGGGATCGTCATCCACGAACAGTTCGATGTCGCTGCCGGCCGCCATGAGGGCCAGCAATTGGTCGCGCTTCCAGCGCGGCGACTGCTTCCCCTCACGAGGGCCGCGCATCACGAGCCAGTCGTGTCGGATCTCGTTGGCGGCGAGCCACGCCATCGTTTGGTCGCGAATGTCGAAAATGCGGGCCGTGAGAATGATCACGCAGTAGCGATCGTCGAACGACGCGATCAGTCGGCGGCCGGCCTCGATGACGGGATCGTCGACGCAGGCATGGAAGAAGCCCTTCCAGTCGCGGTCCCGTGAGCGTTCGGCCTCCAGAAAGTGCTGCCGGTGCGACGCATCGGAGATGACGCCGTCGAGATCGCAGACCACGGTCGGTCCGCCCAACGGTCGGTCCGTGTTGTCGCTCCAGTTGTCGGGATGCAGGATCAGTCCTCGTCGTTGTCTGCAGCGCCTTCGGCGATTGCGGCCACGACGCCCGGATCGGCGAGCGTGGTGGTGTCACCGAGATCACGCCCGTCGGCCACGTCGCGAAGCAGGCGGCGCATGATCTTGCCCGAGCGGGTCTTGGGCAGGTCGGGGACGAGGAACACCGCTTTCGGGCGAGCAGTCGGACCAAGCTTCTTGGCGACGTGTTGGCGCACTTCTTCGCGCAGCGCATCGCTCGGCTCGGCCGAGCCGACGAGAATCACGTAGCCGACGATGGCTTGACCGGTCACGTCGTCGGTTGCACCGACCACTGCTGCCTCGGCGACCGCTTCGTGATCGACCAATGCCGACTCGACCTCGGCGGTCGAGATGCGATGGCCGGAGACGTTCATGACGTCATCGACCCGACCGAGGAGCCACAGGTAGCCATCGGCGTCGATGCGGCAGCCGTCGCCGGCGAAGTAGCGGCCTTCGTATTCGGACCAGTAGGTCTCCCGATAGCGCTCGGGATCACCCCAGATGCCGCGAAGCATCCCGGGCCAGGGCCGGGTCAGGGTGAGGTACCCGCCGCCTTCTGCGACCGGCTCACCCTGGTCGTCGACCACTTCGGCGAACACCCCGGGGATTGTCTGGGTGGCGGAGCCGGGTTTGGTGGTGGTGACACCCGGCAGCGGGGTGATCATGTTGCCGCCGGTTTCGGTCTGCCACCACGTGTCGACGATCGGGCACGACTCGCCGCCGATGTGCTTGTGGTACCACATCCACGCTTCGGGATTGATCGGCTCACCGACGGTGCCGAGCACCCGCAGACTCGACAGATCCCGACGGGCGGGCCATTCAGGACCCCATTTCATGAAGGTGCGGATCGCTGTCGGCGCGGTGTACAGCTGGGTGACGCCGTAGCGCTCGATGATGTCCCAGAGCCGGTCCTTCTTCCATTCGGCCCGGTCGCCGGCACGCTCGTCGGGGCGAGGGGTGTCAGGGGTGCCTTCGTACATCACCGATGTGGCCCCGTTCGTGAGGGGGCCGTAGACGATGTAGCTGTGGCCGGTCACCCAGCCGATGTCGGCGGCGCACCAGTAGACGTCGGTGTCGGGCTTCAGGTCGAAGACGTACTTGTGGGTGAATGCCACCTGGGTGAGGTACCCACCGGTGGTGTGCATGATCCCTTTGGGCTTGGCCGTGGTGCCCGAGGTGTAGAGGATGTAGAGCAACTGCTCGGAGTCCATCGGCTCGGCCGGACAATCGGCCGATGCCTCAGCCATAAGGTCGTGCCACCAGTGATCACGACCCTCGAGCATGGCCGGTGCGGTATCGCAGCGGTTGACGACCACCACGTTCTCGACCGTCGCTGCGCCGTTCTCGAGCGCAGCATCGACGTTGGGCTTGAGCGCCGAGGGTTCACCTCGTCGATACCCGGCGTCGGCGGTGATGACCAGCTTCGCTTCGGCGTCCTCGCAGCGATCGGTGATCGCGTCGGGTGAGAAGCCCCCGAAGATCACGGAGTGGGCGACCCCGATACGGGTGCAGGCCAGCATTGCGATCGGCAGCTCGATCACCATCGGCATATAGATCGCCACTCGGTCGCCCTTTTCGAGGCCGAGACCTTTGAGGACGTTGGCGAACTTGCACACCTCGGCAAGCAGTTCGGCATAGGTGACGGTGAGGGTGTCGCCCGGCTCGCCTTCCCAGTGGAAGGCGACCTTGTCGCCCTTGCCAGCTTCGACATGGCGGTCGAGGCAGTTGTACGAGAGGTTGAGCTCGCCACCGATGAACCACTTCGAGAACGGCAGGTCCCACTCGAGCACCGTGTCGAAGTCTTTGGACCAGGTGAGAAGTTCTCGGGCCTGTCGGGCCCAGAACGCCTCGTAATCGGCCTCGGCTTCGTCCCACATGGATCGATCGTTGGCGTTGGCCTGCGCGACGAACTCTGCGGACGGCGGGAACCGTCGATCCTCGCTCTCGTAGATCTCGATCGAACCCTCGGCCATGGCCACTCCCCTCGCGGAACCCGACGCGCCCGCCGGCTGGTGCTGCGGAGGTCGACTGTAGTTCGGCTCGCAAGAACCCGCCGCAGGCGATCGCGCGGGTGTGGCACGTCCCCGCACTGCGTCTGGTCCTGTCGCCACCGTGGTGCTCGTGCACGAGCGACAGTTGAGTCACGATGGTCGGGAACCGAACCATAGGGAGAAGACCGGTGCTGCAGGAATTCAAGGAGTTCATCAACAAGGGAAACATCGTCGACCTTGCCGTCGCAGTCGTGATGGCAACGGCGTTCAAACCGATTGTCGACACAGTCGTCAACGGGGTGCTCCTGCAGGTCGTGGCCGCCATCTTCGGTCAGCCGAACTTCGACACCCTCAGCTTCGATGTCGGCGACACCGCCATCATGTACGGCACCGTGATCACGGCAGCGATCCAGTTCTTCTTTGTCGCTATCGCCGTCTTCTTTGTGCTCAAGACCTACAACGCCGCCAAGCGCAGCGAGGAGGCTGAGGAACCGGTCGACGAGCCGACGGGTCCGTCCGAAATCGATCTGCTCACCGAGATCCGCGACTCGCTGGCGAACCGCTGAAGTGGGTCGGTGTGGCGACGGTGCACGAGCCGTCGCCGGCGGCGTCCGGACGCTGCTGCGTCAGGGCTGCGTGGACCGCCCGAAGAAGGTCTGCCAGGTAGCCAACGCCTGCGGGTGGGTACCCCGTCCAGTCTGCTTTGTCGGCCAGTCGGCGGGCTGAAGCGTGAGCGGGTTCTCTCCCGTCTCGGCGCCGTAGACGAGAAAGTGCTTCCGGTTGGCCCCGAAGTACCAGCGACCGTCTCGTCGTTCGTAGACGTCGTGGTAGTGGATCGCCTGATGGATCCAGCGTTCGCTGTCGGGGCCACCGTCCTGGATCTCGGCCTTGCAGTAGACGACACCCGTGGCGCGATCGGCATCATCGGGATCTGGCTCGATCATGTGGGTACCGATGTTGAGGAAGGTGATCCCGACGTCTCGGAGGGCCTCGGTCATCAACCGGTGGAGCGTGTCACGCCCCGACATGGTGCTGCTGATCCGGACGTCGGGAACGTAGAGCTCAACAAGAGCATCGATATCCTTCGCGTCGGTGTAGTAGGCGTACTGCGCCGCAAGCTGCCGGATCTCTTCGTACACGACCGGCATCGTAGGCGACCTGGCCCGAGGGGCTGCCGGTCACGAGGTTCACCGCCACCGTGCGCCTGTCAGCAGGCTTCTTGCCGCACCCAGCCAGGACCTACGATGCCCACGTGATTCCTGTCGCCGATCTTCGTTCGCCCACGAGCGTCGACGACCTCGTCGATGCGCTTGCGACGTTCGGCTTCGTCCAGTTGGCTGGCCACGGACTCGACCCGGCAGTGGTAGACGGGCAACGCCGAGCTGCCGAGACCTTCTTCGGCCTTCCACCGGAGGTGAAGGCTCGATACGAGCATCCCGATCCCCTTGCCAATCGGGGCTACCGGGCCCGTGGGAGCGAGGCCCTGGCCTACAGCCTGGGCGACGACACTCCCGCCGACATCTTCGAGAGTTTCAACGCCGGCCGCGACCCAGGAGCCGAACGATCGGTGTTGCGGCAACCGACACCATGGCCCGAACCCGACGTCCCCGGCTTTCGTGCTGCGACATTGGCCGCGTTCGACGCATTCGCCGGGCTGGCAGGTCGCCTCGATCAGCTGCTCGGTGCCGTCCTCGGGCTCCCCGACCTGGCCGCCCGATGCACCGCAGGCCCCGACATGTTGGCAGCGATCGACTATCGCCCGGGCCCGGGCGGCACCGAGGAGTCGCTCGACGGCCAGATGCGTATGGGCGCCCACACCGACTACACGAGTTTCACTCTGCTGGCGACCGAGCCGGTGCGTGGCCTCCAGATCCTCGGCCCCGACGGCGATTGGATCGATGTGATCCCCGAGGCGGGCAATCTCCTCATGAATGTCGGTGATCTGCTTGCGATCTGGACGAACGACACGTGGCCGTCGACCCTTCATCGGGTGATTCCGATGCGCCTCGGTGCAGAGGCAGTTCGGCGCACGACCGCGTTCTTTCACTACCCGGATCTCGACGTCACCGTCGCACCGCTGGCGACGTTCGTGAACGACCGAGCATCCCGCTACCAGCCCATCAGTGTCGAGGCCCATCAACTCGGCAAGGTCGCTGCACCGAAAACCGGCGACATGCCCACCAGCCAGCTCACCGTGGGCGATCGCACGGTGTGACGCAACCGGCTGGTCAGCCTCGTGCACCAGGGCGACTCAGGGACAGACGTCGATCCAGTCGATCTCGAAGGTGAAGTCGCCATCGACGCCATCGGCGAGGATCACTCCGACCTGGGTGGCGAGTTCGGGAACGAACGGGTCGGCAGCAACCGGGTTGCCGAACACTCGGGCTTCCATGTTGGTGAGCGACACCGAAACTTCCTCCCACGCACCGCCGGTCGCATCGATCGACACGTAGTGGGTGACCCTGCCGCGGCCTTCGAGGGCGTCGTTGGCGAGAAGTTCGTAGGCTCGCCCGTCGGTACGGATCCGGAGCACGAGCGAGGTCGCCCTGGCAAACATGCCATCGATTGGGCCCCGGATCGATGAGAACCCTCCGCCAGCAGTCACGATGGTGCCGCGCCAGGTGAGCACGCCGTCCTCGACCGCCCCTTCGGCTTGGGACCGGCCACCCATGACCCCGTCATTGACGATGAACCAGTCCCCGTCGTCGAACTCGGCAAGCCGTTCACAGTCGGACGGTTCTCCTGTCGAGGACAGCGTTGTGGCCGGTGCGCTCGCGGTCGGCTCGGTGGTGATCGGGGCATCGGTGGTGGTAACCGGTGCCTGTGTGGTCGATGACGCGTCGGAGGTCAAACCGTTGTCGGAGGTCGACGACAACTCATCGCTGGTGGCGATCGACGCAGAGCCGCCACCACAGGCTGATGCCGCAAGCGCAAGGGCTGTCACGACCGAACGAACGAACACGAACGACAGTCTGGCCAGATTTCTGCCGTGTGGGGAGTCGAGCGGCACCCTGCCTGTGCAGCGGCGCGCCTCGAAGCACGCCGATAGCCTCAGCCACACATGGGGACGGACCCAGCAGCGCAGTTTCGCGCCGCGTTTCGCGCCATCCCCGCCCTCGTAGCTCAGTGGATAGAGCGTCGGTTTCCTAAACCGTGCGTCGCAGGTTCGATTCCTGCCGGGGGCGCTCAGGCGAAGAACCTGCCCACCGATGGGCCCGACTCACGAACGAGAACCGAGTACACCTCCGACTTCTGAAACAGAGGGACGCACAATGCCACTGACAGACTCCGAGCGTCGCACCGTTGCGGCCGCACTCGTCGAAGCAGAGCTGACCCGGGCCTGGATCGAGCCGCTGACCGTCACCCACGAGGGGGCCGACGTCGAAGACGCGTACGCCATCGGCCAGTACGTCACGGAGCTGAAAGTGGCCGCCGGGCGGCAGGTGAAGGGCCACAAGATCGGCTTGACGTCCAAAGCGATGCGATCGATCACCGGGGCGACCGAACCTGACTACGGCACCATCTTCGACAACTGGTTCCTCGACGAGGGCAGCCAGGTCTCTCGGGCGACGCTCAACCGGCCGATGGCCGAGATCGAGTTGGTGTTCGTGCTCGACCGCCCACTCGGGGGACCGACGGTCAATGCGCTCGACGTGATCCGGGCCACCGACTTCGTCGTACCGGCGGTGGAAGTGGTCGACAGTCGCTACACCCGCCGAGGGGCAGCCGGTGTGGTCGACTCGATTTCTGACGCGGCATCGTGCGGCTTCATCATGGTTGGTGGCAACCCCCGCACCCTCGACCAACTCGACATTCGTCACGTCGCCGGTGCCCTGTACAAGAACGGTGAACTCGAGGAGAGCGGCACCGCAGCAGCAGTCATGGGAAATCCCGTGAATGCTGTTGCCTGGTTGGCTCGCAAGCTGCACGAGTTCGGGGTGACGATGGAACCGGGTCACGCAGTCCTGTCGGGATCGTTCATCCGAGCCCACCCGATGGAAGCAGGCGACAGTTTCGTCGCCGACTTTGGATCGCTCGGCCAGATCAGCTTTGGTGTGACTGCGTGAGCATCCTTGGCAACCCGGTGATCCGCCGAGAGGACCCGGCCTTTCTCACCGGCTCAGCAACCTACGTCGACGACCTCCAGTTGCACGATGCAGCCCGAGTCGTCTTCGTCCGCTCGACCGTCGCCCACGCCCGGCTCACAACCGTCGACGTGACCGATGCTCGGGGCCTTCCCGGTGTGGTCGGGATCTTCACCGCCGATGACGTCGCCAGCCTCGGTCTTGCCCCGAACGTTCGGCCGACGTTCCCCGAAACGATGCGGCGCCCGTTCCTCGCTCGCGACGTCGTGCGCTACGTCGGTGAGCCGATCGCGGCAATCGTTGCCGACACCGTTGCCGCAGCGGTCGACGCTGCCGAGTGGATCGTCGTCGAGTACGACATGTTGGACACCGTCGTCGATGTCGAGGCCGCTGCTTGCGACGACCTTCTGCTCTTTCCCGAGCACGGCACCAACGTGGCCGTCACCATCGAGGCCGATCACTCGGTCGATTTTTCGACCGCAGACGTCGTGGTCTCGGAGCGCATCGTCAACCAGCGGCTCACCGCAGCGCCGATCGAGCCCCGGGGAGGAGCGGCCCACTGGACCGACGACGGACGTCTCGTTCACTATTCGGCGTGTCAGGGTGCCCACCCGAGCAGGGCGCTTCTCGCCGAGATCTACGGGCTCGACCTCGATCAGGTGCGCGTGATCGTGCCCGACGTCGGTGGCGGTTTCGGGGCGAAGTCGCGGACCTACCCCGACGAGGCACTCCTGGGCTGGTTCGCTCGTGAGCTTGGGCGTCCGGTGGCGTGGACCGAGACACGATCAGAGAATCTGGCCGCCATGCCCCACGGTCGAGGCCAGATCCAGTACGCCCGGCTCGGTGGCACCCGCGACGGGATGATCACTGCGTACCAGCTCGACGTGATCCAGGATGCCGGCGCCTACCCGATCGTCGGTTCGGTCCTGCCCGGTATGACCCGCCAGATGCTGACGGGCACCTACGACATTGCCGATTGTGCCTTCTCGTCGAAGGCGGTGGTCACCAACACGGTTTCCACGACCGCGTACCGCGGTGCAGGACGGCCGGAGGCCACCGTTGCGATCGAACGGATGGTCGACCGGTTCGCGGCCGAAATTGGGATGGACCCGGCCGAGGTGCGTCGTCGCAATCTCATACCGCGCTTCGACGAGCCCCACACGACCGCCATCGGCACCAGCTACGACGTCGGCAACTACCCGGAGGCCCTGCGCCTCGCCCTCGAAGCCGTCGGCTACGACGATCTTCGAGCCGAGCAGGCGGCGCGCCGCCTGCAACGATCGACGCGTCTACTCGGCATCGGCATCGGCATGTACGTCGAGATCACCGCCGGTGCCCCCGGTGGTGAGTTCGGTTCCGTTCAACTTCTCCCCGACGGCGGTGCCCGGGTGCTCAGCGGCGCCACGCCTTACGGTCAGGGCCACGACACCACCTGGGCCATGATCGTCGCCGACCGCACCGGCATCCCACTCGATCGCATCGAGGTCATCAGCCGCGACACAGACCAGGTCCCACGCGGTGGCCTGACCGTGGGATCCCGTTCGGTCCAGATCGCCGGCTCGGCCATCGCCGCAGCGAGCGCCCAACTCGTCGAGGCAGCCCGTCGACACGCCGCCGATGCGCTCGAGGCTGCGTTCGACGATGTCGTCCACGATCCACGGACCGGCCGCTTTCACGTCACTGGAACGCCGACGGTGTCGATGGGGTGGTCCGAGATCGCCGCCACCGCCGACGAACCACTCGTCGAGGCGACAGACTTCACGCCAGACACGCCCACGTTTCCGAGCGGCGCCCACGTCGCCGTTGTCGAGGTCGATCAGGAGACCGGGCACGTCGAACTGCGGCGGATCGTGGCCTGTGACGATGCCGGGCGTCTCATCAATCCCCTGATCGCCGAGGGCCAGGTGCACGGCGGCATCGCCCAAGGAGCGGCGCAGGTGCTCTACGAGGAGATCAGCTACGACGAGCACGGGACGCTGCTCACCAGCAACTTCATGGATTACCTCGTGATCTCGCCAACCGAGCTGCCGTTGTTCGAGACCGTGACGCTCGAAACCCCGACATGGGTCAACGAACTCGGCGCCAAAGGGGTCGGTGAATCCGGGACCATCGGCTCGATACCCTCCGTCTACAACGCCGTCGTCGACGCAGTCTCCCATCTCGGTATTCGGCATCTGCAGATGCCCATCACCCCGGCCAAGCTCTGGCACGCGCTCAACGATTGATCAACGGCTGCACCGAACGGTCGCAGTGCCAACAGAAGCCCAGGTGGTGCACACCGGCGGTGCCGATGTGAGGACGACCGTGATGTCGTTCATGATCGCCCCGCAACCCTGCTGATCGCGCTCGGTTCGCACTGGCCCTGCCGGTGGCGGCGTGAGAACCTGATGCAATGACCGACGACGGCGCACCGCTGGAGCTGCTCGACCGTGGCTATGCCGCAATCATGCGCCGTGTGGTCGCCACCGGCACGGCACCGCACTTCACCGAACTGGCGGCAGAACTCGGAACGCCGATCGAACAAGCCCGCCAGTTGGCACACGAACTCGTTGCGATCACCCCCGGCTGGATGGCATCCGACACCGACCTCTTCGCCTCGTTCCCCCCCTTCAACCTCCAGCCAACCCAGTACCGGGTAACGGTCGACGGCGTCGGCGGCTGGTACGCACAGTGCGGCCTCGAGGCGACAGCGATCCGATGGCTCGTTCCCGGACAAACCGTGAGGATCGAAGCCCCGTGCCTGTGCTGTGGCGAGGCGATCGTCGTCGAGATGCACGACGAGGAGATCACGACCACCGAACCAGCCGAGATCGTGGGCTACACGAGCGACGTGATCGGAGGTTCGGCCGACAGCCGACCCTTCCGTTGAGCGAACATGAATCTCTTCCGGTCGGAAGAGCACGCCCGCCGCTGGGACGGCTTCAACCCCGCAATGGACCATGCGATCAAACCGCTTGCCGAGTGGGCGGAGGCCTTTGCGAACCCGTTCTTTCGCGAGCGGGGCAGGGCCGACTACATCTCGTGGACCCGCTCCGACGACGGCGCAGCCGCGTTCAGGGCGCTGCGCAGCAGCCTCCCGGTCCCCGCCGACCACTGACCCGTCCGCCGATCCACCGACAAGGACCACCGTCATGCCCGACTTCGACATTTCCGAGGCCGACCGGCTCCTCAAGACCACGAAGCAGGTGCGTCAGCGTCTCGATCTCTCCCGTGCGGTTCCGATCGAGCTGCTGCTCGAGTGCATCGACGTCTCGAACCATGCGCCGGTCGGCGGCAACGTCCAGGCCAATCAGTGGATGATCGTCACCGACAACGCCCGCAAGGCAGCGATCGCCGAGTTCTACGCAGCGGTGGGTCGCCCCTACCTTGCCCCGGCCGACACCACCCACCCCAAGGTCAAGAAGATCGTCGACTCGACGATGTACCTGATCGACCATCTGGCCGAGGTCCCAGCCCTGGTCATCCCCATGCGAAAGGGGCGGCCGGAAGGGCTCGTCGCCGGCTACTACGGCTCGGTGCTGCCTGCCGTTTGGAGCTTTCAGTTGGCTGCTCGCGTTCGAGGGCTCGGGTCGTGCTGGACCACCTTCCACCTCCAACACGAAGCCGAGGTCGCCGACATCCTCGGGATCCCCGACGACATGACCCAGGTGGCACTGTTGCCGGTCGCCTACTACACCGGCGACTCGTTCGTCCCCGCCAAACGGCGCGATGCACGAACGATCACCCATCTCGACAGTTGGGGCAACACCCTCGACGAAAACGAGATCGACACCCTTTCGTGAGTGCAGGGTGGTGCGTGCGAAGTATTCGATGACCGAACGAGATCCACGACGAGCGTCACACTGGCCTGGTATCGAGAAGCGAACCGGGCAACCGATGGCCCACTGGTTCGGATTCATGGAATCGCTGCTCGGCCGGACCTACGACGAACAGATGCAGATACTGCGTGACGAGCACGGGTTCACGCGCGCCCAAGCAAACGCGCTCATCATGTACTCGAAGGGTTCGACGTCGTCTCGGAGGGTCGAGACGCCCGCCGACTACATCGAGGCGCTTCCCGAGCCACAACGGTCGACGGCCCAATCGATCCTCGACGTCGTCTCATCGGCGTTCCCGCACCTCGAACTCGTCATCGCCTGGAACCAACCGATGTTTCGCGAGCACAAGCGCTACTACTTCGGGATCAGCACAGCAACGAACCACATCCTGGTTGCACCGTTCGACGCAGCCGTGCTCGATCAGCTCGCGCCACAACTCACCGGGCTCACGCGTAACAAGAAGACCGTTCAGGTTCCGAACGACTGGGCGGTCGATCACGAACTGCTCGTCGCGATGGTGGCCCTGCAGCTGTCGTAGCGATCCTGCGTGACCGGCCGATCCATACCGGTGTCGACATCACTGGTTCGATGATGGTTCCAGCGGGTTGCCTGCGGCACCCGCGAGCAACTGCTGGACGAGCGAGATCGACTCGGCGTCGGCTCGAGCATCGACGACTGCTCCGTCGGCGATCAAGAAACCCTGGCCGGTGGGCGCACGGTCCGCAAAAAGCTGTGCATCGGTGAAGAGGCGAGGTTTGATCATCGCTGGGTCCCCCCGTTCGGGGCAGAACGTCATGCAGTTGCCGCACTCGTTGCAGAGTTCGGCGAAGAGCAGGTACTGCTGGCGGCCTTCCATGCCGTCGAGGCTGGCAATACTGGTGAACGCATCGTTGGGGCAGACGGTGATACAGAAGTTGCAGGCGACGCAGCCGAACATCTCCAGGTCGTGATCGACCGCTCGCGGCAGCTTCTCATTGCTGGAGCGGTGATATGGCTCGAGGCCAGAGCCTCGCAGGTGAGCAACGTAGGCCGCTGCGCTCGAGGTGAACCCTGCTGCCTCGACCGACGCTTGGTGATCGGCCTTCCACCGAGCCAGGTCGCTGTGCCCGGACTCCCGAATCGTCTCGGTAAGGGCCTTGAGCATGGGTGCGAGGCGTCCGTAGCCGCCGGGCTTGAGAAGGTCCGAGCACACGGTGGCGGGGTGGACACCTGCTGCGAGCGAGTCGGCGAGATTGTCCTTGGTGATACCGGCCGAGAACGAGACCATGACATCGCCGTCGTGGCCAGGCACGTCGAGGCGTCCCGGAAGTGCTCGGGCCAACGTGTCGAGCAGCGTCATGGCGAGCACGTGCAGCGGTGGACCGGAGAGATACATCGTCTCCTCGGGCATCCACTGCTTCCGGTTGTCGACCACCAACGTGTTGGTCAACTTGATCCCAAAGGTTCTTCCCCGGTCCGTGGCGTACTGGTTGAGTTCCTCGATCAATTCGATGCCGCGGTCGAACTGCAGATCATCGGCGAACGCCTGCTGCTTGACCGAGACATCGGTGTAGCCGAGTTCGTCGTTCACGATCCCGGCGACAGTCTCGTAGCCGAGCAACGTCGGGTTGAGCTTCACGATCACATCGAGGTCGTGCACATCGATGAGGTGCTTGGTGATCGCTTCGATCTCTTCGGGCGGACAGCCGTGGAAGGTCGAAAGGGTGAGCGTGTCGGAGATGGTCGAGCCGAAGTCGAGGTCGCGAAGGTGCGCGAACGGTCCATCGATCTCGGGACGCAACCGCTCGATCTCGACGGATGCGTTGCGCATCCCATGGATGAATGCTGCAACCTTGTCGCTGCTGATACCGGCGAGGTCGTAGCCGACCGACATGTCGAAGACGTGAGGACCGGGATCGGGTCCGACGAATGGGGCCAGTGGTTCCCAGTTGCGCAGCACCTCGACCAGCATCGACGCCTTCACGTACTCGGTGAGGCTCTGGGGGACCGTCAGTTCCTGACTCCACTCGATGTTGTACCCGATGGTCTGCATGTCGATGCAGGGCCGATTGATGACGAGGTCGTCGATGACCTGCACCGTCTTCAGTTCGAACAGACGCGACCCGCCGAGCCAGGACAGCACGATGTTTTCGGCCAACTGCGAGTGGGGCCCGGCTGCCGGACCAACCGGACTCGCACAGCGACGCCCGAGAAAGTCGAACCCGAGGTCGATCTCCGGGTCGGGCTTCCAGAAACGAGCCGTCGGGAGATCGAAGATCTTCTTTCGGGAACGCCACTCGTGGTCGATGCGGCCGAGCAGCGTTGCCAGCGACATCGGCGTGAGGGGCGGGGTTTCCTCCACGGCCCCGACGCTACCGTTTGGTTTTACAAAACGTAAAGAACCATCAGGTCGCAGACGCGTCAGCGATCGACTGAATCGTCGAATCGAGGGTGGCATCGAATTCCTCGTCGGACTGCTGCACCGACAGGCCCTCGGTGAGCGCCCGGCTGAAGCTGGCGATCATCCCCGGCTGGCGACGGAGGAGCTCGTTGGCGTCGTTGCGGCTATAGCCACCCGACAGAGCAACCACCTTCACGATCTTCGGGTGAGCGACCAGTTCGGAATAGAACCCGTCGACGCTCGGAAGCGACAGCTTCAACATCACCTCGACGCCATCGTCGAGCACGTCGAGATTGCGCAAAATCGCAGCCTTCAACATGACCTCTGCCTCGGCCTTGGTCGCACTGTGGATGTCGACCTCGGGCTCGATGATCGGCATCAGCCCGTGGGCCAGAATCTGTTTGCCGATCGAGAACTGCTGATCGACGACTGCATCGACCCCGGCTTGGTTCGCAGCCTTGATGACCGACCGCATCTTGGTACCGAACACTCCCTTGCTCAGGCCCCGCTCGAGCAAACCATCGAGGTCGGGCATCGGCTTCAGGACCTGCGCATCGTTCTCCTCGGCGGCCAATCCTTTGTCGCACTTGAGGAACGGCACAACCCCTTTCACATTCCAGAGGTAGTCGGCGGCCCCACGCCCACCGATCTCTCGGTCCATCGTCATCTCGAAGAGGATCGCCCCGAGCACACGATCGCCGTCGAACGCCGCACTCGTACAGATTCGGCTCCGCATGGCGTGGATGTGATCGAACATCTCTTCGTCGCCGTGATACTGGTCCTCGGTCACGCCATAGGCCAGCAGCGCGTTCGGCGTACTCCCACCACTCTGATCGAGGGCAGCGATGAACCCGCTGTGGCTTCGGACCTTGTCGAGCATGTCCTGATTCATGACACAAATCTCCAGTTGACGACCCCCCTGAATCTACCGGGCGACTGGGTCCCCTCAGGCGGGAACGGAGACCGTCGTTGACAGCGCCAATCAGGTTCGGGAGCATTCGAACAACGAACTCGCTGCCAGCGCAACGAAAGGGCCCGATGACCGACATCGACGACTACCAGCTCGCCGATCGGATGACCGCAGAGGTGGGCGAAGTCGTCCTCAACGGCGTGCAGTCACTGGTTCGGGCGCCGCTCGATCAGATTCGTGCCGACCGAGACGCCGGGCTCGACATCGCCGCCCTCATCACCGGCTATCAGGGCTCACCGCTCGGCACCGTCGATGCCGCCTACGACCAGCACCGAGCGCTGTTCGAGGCCGAGAACATCCATTTCACCGACGGTGTCAACGAAGAGCTCGCTGCGACGATGATCTGGGGGAGCCAGCAGGCAATCCGAAGCGGAACTGCCCGCTACGACGGGGTGCTCGGACTCTGGTTCGGGAAAGGACCCGGCGTCGACCGGGCCGGTGACGCGATCCGGCACGCCAACCTCGCCGGGGTCGATCCCACCTGCGGTGTGCTCCTCGCTGCCGGCGACGATCCCGCCTGCAAAAGCTCCACCGCTCCATCGGCAAGCGAGGCATCGTTGGCCGACCTGGCGGTGCCGACGCTCTACCCCGGCTCGCCGCAAGACGTCCTCGACTTCGCTCGTCACGGCTACGAGATGTCGCGCGCGTCCGGTGCGTGGATTGGTATCAAGATCCACACCGACGTCGCCGACGGGACATCGACGGTCGACGTCACCACCGACCGGCTGACCGTCGTTCGCGAGCCATTTCTCGTCGATGGCGAACCGTGGAACGCCACCACCGACGACATGATCATCACGCCGAACTCAGTCGGGATCGAGTTCGAATCCCACACACTTCGGCCCCGCGCCGCAGCCCACTACGCCGCCACCAACGGTCTCGACCGCATCATGGGAGCGACCAACGCCTGGCTCACGATCATCGCCGCGGGAAAGGCGTACTTCGATGTCCGAGGGGCATTGCGTCAGCTCGGTCTCGAACGCGACGCCGACCTGGCCGAACATGGCATACGTATCCTCAAGCCCGCACTCATCTGGCCCCTCGTCGACTCGAGCGTGCGTCGAGCCGCCGCGGGGGTCGAGACGATTCTCGTCGTCGAGGACAAGCGACCGTTCCTCGAAAACGCAGTCAAGGCTGCGTTGTACGGCACCCCCGACGCGCCGCTGGTGCTCGGCAAGACCGACGAGATGGGCGCAGCCCTCATCACCCCGGTCGGCTCGCTCGAACCCGATCTCATCGTCGATGCGATGCGCCGAGTGCTGGAGCGGCGCATCGACCCCCAACGACTCGCCCGTCGGCGCGAGCGCATTCCCCTGAAGGCCGCCGACACCGAACTGCCGGCCCGTAGCCCCTATTTCTGCTCGGGCTGCCCCCACAACCGTTCGACGCTCGTACCCGAGGGCTCGATCGCCGGTGGCGGTATCGGCTGCCACACCATGGCGGTCATGCAGGACCGAGCCGTCGGTGTCACCCAGATGGGGGGCGAAGGTGCCCAGTGGGCCGGGCTCGCACCATTCGTGACCGAGCCACACCGGTTCCAAAACATCGGTGACGGCACCTTTGCCCACTCGGGTTTCTTGGCCGTTCGTCAGGCGATCGCCGCCGGCACCAACATCACCTACAAGCTCCTCTACAACGGCACCGTGGCCATGACCGGAGGGCAGGACGCAGCCGGCATCGCACCTGTCCCCGACCTCACCCGCCTGCTCGAAGCCGAGGGTGTCAAACGCATCGCCGTCGTCTCCGACGATCCCGACCAGTACCGCGACAACGCCCGATTCGCTCCCGGTACCCAGGTCGCCCACCGCGACGAGATGGATCGCATCCAGCGGGAGCTGCGAGAGGTCGAAGGCACGACCGTCATCATCTACGACCAGGGATGCGCGGCAGAACTGCGCCGGGCCCGCAAGCGCGGCACGGTGGCGACGCCCACGACCCGGGTCGTGATCAACGAGGCGGTCTGCGACGGCTGCGGTCACTGCGGCCAGATCTCGAACTGCATGAGCGTTCACCCGGTCCAGACCCCGTTGGGCCGCAAGACCCGCATCCATCAGGAGTCGTGCAATCTCGACATGAGCTGCGTCGACGGAGAATGTCCGGCGTTCATCACCGTCGAGGTCGGCAACGGCCCCACTGCCGACGGACCGCTCCCCGTGCTCGACCTGCCCGAGGTGCCCGCTGCGCACGTCCCCGCCTCGGGCACTGTCTTGACGGTCGGCATCGGCGGCACCGGTGTGGTCACCGTCAACCAGATGCTCGCCACCGCAGCAAGGCTCGACGGCAAGCAGGTGACGAGTCTCGACCAGATCGGTCTGGCCCAGAAGGGTGGACCGGTTGTGAGCCACCTGCAGATCGGTGAGCAACTTCCCGAGACGGCGAGCCGTATCGGTGAAGGTCGCGCCGATGCCTATCTCGTGTTCGACGTCGTTGCCGGGGTGGCCTCCCCGAACCTTGCCCGAACTGACGCCGAACGAACGACCGCCGTCGTGTCGACGTCACGGGTACCGACCGGCGACATGGTGTCCGACATCGAGCAGGAAGCCTTCCCGGACATCGATGCCTTCCGCCGACGCATCGATGCCTCCACGCGCGCCGATGCCAATGCATGGGTCGATGCCGAGGGCATCGCCCGAGCGCTCTTTCGTTCGCAGCCTGCGGCCAACCTCCTGCTGCTCGGTGTGGCGTACCAGCGGGGCCTGATTCCGGTGTCGGCCGCGGCGATCGAGCGAGCGATCGAGCTCAACGGTGTTGCCGTCGACGTGAACAGGCGAGCCTTCGAGACCGGTCGCGCCTGGGCCATCGATGCCGCCCCGTTCACCGGCCTCGTTCCCGCCGCCGAGGTGGCGACCCCACCGGCCCCGACGCCGAGCATCCAGAAGATGATCGACCGAATCGGCCCCGGCGACCCCATGCTTCGCGACACGCTGGCGTGGCGGCTCCCCGAACTCGTCGCCTTCGGGGGAGACGGATGGGCGAACCGCTATGCCGACACCGTCGCACGGGTGCGCGCCGCCGAGACGACGCTGAGTGATGAGACACACCTCACCACTGCGGTGGCCACCCACCTCTGCTCGTTCATGACGTACAAGGACGAATACGAGGTCGCCCGGCTTCACAGCGACGCATCGGTGATCGCCGACATCGAGGCACGGTTCGGCACGGATGCCAAGATCGCCTATCGCCTCAAGCCACCGACGCTCACATCACTCGGGTACGACAAGAAGATCGCGATCGGGCGACGCACCGGCGCGCTCGTCTTCGGGGCGCTGCGCCGACTGCGCGGCCTGCGGGGCACCGTCTTCGATCCCTTCGGCCGGACCGCTGAGCGCAAAATGGAACGCGAACTCATCGCCGAGTACGAGGAACTGGTCGCAGAGCTGTTGACCGGACTCACGTCCGACACGCTGGCCGAGGCCGTCCGCATCGCCGAACTCGCCGACCGTGTCCGCGGCTACGGCCATGTGAAGCTCGACAACGTGGCCGCCTACCGCAGCGACGTCCAGATTGCGCTGACCGCATGGCGTGGCGCAGGTTCGACGCAATGAACACCGCGCCGACCGATGACCCGGCCATTCTCGAGACCTGGATCGGTCGCACCCAGGAGCTTGGCGAGACGATCGACGTCACCACCATGAATCGCCTGGCGATGACCCTCGGACTCGAACCGACCGTGCGCGCCGGTGATCCCATCGCTCCCCTGTGGCACTTCGCCACCTTCATCGAGGCGGTACCGGCGGGCCGACTGGGCCACGACGGCCATCCCCGACGGGGTGGCTTTCTTCCCCCGGTTGCACTCCCCCGCCGCATGTGGGCGGGTAGTCGCATCACCTTTGGTGCACCGATTCTCGCCGGGGTCGCTGCGACCAAACACTCGACGATCGAGAGCGTCGTCCTCAAGAACGGGTCGTCGGGGCCACTGTGCTTTGTCACCGTCCACCATGTCACGTCGGTCGACGGCGAGATCTGCATCGACGAGGAACAGGACATCGTCTACCGAAACGATCCTGACCCAGACACGCCGCCGCGGTCAGCGCCGCCCGCCCCGACCGATGCCGAACTCAGTCGAACGATCGTTCCTGATCCGACACTGCTCTTCCGCTACTCGGCAGCGACCTTCAACGGGCACCGGATCCACTACGACCGTGACTACGCATCCTCGAGCGAGGGCTACGCCGGTCTGGTCGTGCACGGTCCGCTGACCGCAACCCTGCTGGCCCAGCTCGCTACCGAGCACGGCGAGACGCTCACATCATTCTCGTTCCGAGGGGTGTCACCGCTGCTCGACACTGCACCGTTCACCATCCACCGCCGTGCGAGCGACACCGGCGCCGATCTGTGGGCGACCAGCCCCACAGGAGGTCTGGCGATGACTGCCCAGGCGACCTACCGATGATCAGGTCGGGGTCAGGGGGGCGTGGAGGCGAGTGGTTGCGTCGGTGATGATGCCACCTCGATCACCGATGGTGACCGAGCCGTAGCGACTTGCGAACACCGGTGGAAGCTCCCGATCGCCGGGGATCGACAACCACAACCGAAGCAGATGCCGGGGCCGGGACGGGTCGTCGACAAACCCTTCTCGGTCGTGCAGCACCCCGTGGTTGTGGACGAACTGCATGTCACCCGGTGCGAGTTCCATGGCGAGGTGGATGTCCGGATCGTCGAGGACCTCGTCGAAAAGATCGAGCGCGGCAATCAGTTCTGTATCGAGGCGGGGGGCAGCGGCGAACCGCTGTGCCGAGTCGATGTACTGACGCTGGTAGATCACCGTGAGATGACCGTCGTGGCGGCTGAGCACCGGGATCTCGAACCACGGGTCGGCGTGGGGCGGTATTTCACCGCGCCGGTCGGTGGCGACCGGGTCGAACAATCGAGCCGCCAGGTCCGGAGCCCGCCGCTCGACCTCGGCGAACACCGTCTCGACACTCGCGAGCAGCGAGGCTCCTCCCTGCGCTGCCGGGGTGAGACAGAGCAGGCCGACGACATCCGTCGAGTCGGTATGAAACGACTGTCGAGCGTTGGTCTGATAGATGCGAGCCGTCGGGTCAGCCGGATCACGGCCGAGATCGATCACATGCCCGAGTAGATGGCCCATTGCGTTCTGGCTCCGCAACGACCCCAGGTGGGCGCCGACCCCGAGGAACACCGCCGCAGTCTGACGACGGGTCATATCGGCAACGGGAAGACCGGTCCAGAGCTCGAAACCGAGCCCGTCGAGCAACCGTTGACGAAGTGCAAGCAGCTCGGGCCCAAGGCGTGGCAGCGGGAAGTCGTCGACGTCGATGGTCGGGAGATCGGCGTCGCCGTCGGCGTAGGGCGCCGAGGCCGCCACCAGTTCGTCGATCTCCGCAACGGAGAGCGAGCGCCGCCAGCGGTTGGGATCGTTTCGGAGTTCTCGGCCAAGCCAGTTCGACGCCACCGACACGACGCTACCCGGCATAGCAAGACAGGCTCGATGCTGGTTGACTAGGGGTGCTTTCGACGACCTGCCACATCTGAGGGGGAGCCATGGCAACCGTCACGCTCGACAAGGTCAACAAGGTGTATCCGAACGGCTTCCATGCCATTCATGACCTCGATCTGGAGATCAAGGACACCGAGTTTCTTGTTCTTGTCGGCCCGTCGGGCTGTGGCAAGTCCACGGCACTTCGCATGATCGCCGGCCTCGAGGAGATCTCGGCGGGCGACCTGTCGATCGGTGAGCGCGTCGTCAACGATGTCGAACCCAAAGATCGTGACATTGCGATGGTGTTCCAGAACTATGCGCTCTACCCCCACATGTCGGTACGCGACAACATCGGTTTCTCGCTCAAGCTGGCCAAGACGCCCAAGGCCGAGATCAACCAACGGGTCGAGGAAGCAGCCAGAATCCTCGAACTGACCGAACAACTCGACCGCAAACCCGGCCAACTGTCCGGCGGCCAACGCCAGCGGGTTGCAATGGGACGAGCAATCGTTCGCCAACCCTCGGCGTTCCTCATGGACGAGCCGCTGTCGAACCTCGATGCCAAGCTGCGTGTCCAGATGCGAGCCGAGATCGCCAAGCTCCAGCGCGACCTCGAGGTCACCACGGTCTATGTCACCCACGACCAGGTCGAGGCAATGACGATGGGAGACCGGGTCGCCGTCTTGAAGGACGGCTATCTGCAGCAGGTCGACTCGCCACAGAATCTCTACGACCGTCCCGCCAACGTCTTTGTTGCAGCCTTCATCGGCTCACCGTCGATGAACCTCTACGAGGCAACACTGCAGGGCTCGACGCTCACCCTCGGCTCCCAGACTGTGTCGCTGCCTGACTCGCTCTTCGAAGCCCGTCCAGCCCTGCGAGGGTTCGACGGCAAGTCTGTGATCGTCGGCATCCGACCCGAGGATCTCGAGGATGCTGCGCTGGCCCCGGCCGAGAAGAACTCGTCGACCATCACGGCCGAGGTGAGCCTGACCGAGGCCCTCGGTTCGGAGATCATCGTCCACTTCAGTCTCGACGCCGCGCGCGTTGATGCCGGGGACCCTGACGCGGTGGACGACCTCGGGGAAGACGCAGCAGTGGGCCGTTTCGATCCACGCAGTGCCGTCTCGATCGGCGAGTCGGTGGAGATCGCCGTGAATGGGCGGAATCTTCACTTCTTCGACCCCCAATCGCACCTCTCGATCTGGGAGTAAGACGCTCGCTCAGCTGCGGTAGGCGAGCATCCCACCGTCGAGGTTGATGACGTCGCCGAATCCTCGTGCGACGAGAAACTGGCACGCCTGGGTACTGCGACCACCACTGCGGCACAGCACCACCGTGCGGCGGCTTGCGTCGAGTTCTCCGACTCGATCGGGCAGTGTGCCCAGTGGGATGTTCACGGCGCCAGGCAGCATTCCCTCTGCCACCTCGTCGGGTTCGCGCACGTCGATGAACTGCGTGGCAGCGTCGACCACGGCAGCAAAGTCGTTCACAGGGTGGTCGCGGTGCATGGGGATCTCCTCGTTCAGCGAAGGGTCAGGATCAGTGCCACCACGAGCGACATGAGCGCAAGTGCAGTGGTCGACAGGCCGACGACACGAGTCAGTGCAACCTGGGGAACCGCAGCGGCAGGGCGGTGCGGATCTCGAAGCAGACTGTCGTTCGACGCTGCCCAGTTGAGCAACAACCCGCCGCCGAGCACCCACACGATCCCGGCGAGCCCCAACACGGCAGGGCCCTGAGTGGTCACCACCCGGGTGAAGGCGACACCGGCAACCATCGCAGCGATCGCCGTGCGCTGCCACGCCAGGCCCGTGCGCTCGTGGGGTACCCCGTCGCCAGTTCGGTTGTGTGGCTGTGGGCCGAAGATCCCGACCGGCTCAGAATGCATCGGCAATCAACAGCACCGTCGCAACCACGGCGACTCCCAAGGTTCCCGCCGCCATGAGCTGCGGGAGTCTCGAAGGCGGCAGCGACTCCCCCAGTCGCATTGCCCGCTCGTTGGCGGCCCACCTGCCGTACGAGGTCGCTGCGGTGGCAAGGCTCAGCGTCAGCAGCGCGAACCCGAGCAGATCGGACCCGTTGAAGTCGAGGATGCTGATCGTGCCCAGGCCGGCTGCGGTCAAGGCGAGCGCAGTGCGAACCCAGGCAAGGAACGTACGTTCATTGGCCAGCGTGAAGCGGTAGTCGGGCTCCTGCCCGACGGTGCGGGGATCGCGGGGGATGACGGACACGTCAGCCAGGGACGACAACCGTCTCGCGATGCTCGCCATCGCCGACGTGACCGACGGTTTTGGTCTGGCGTTCGCGGAGATGAAGGCCGAGGAAGATGCCGGGAATGGCGACAAGGCCCAGAAGGGCGCCCGACGACACCATCACAAGCGCAGGTGCCGGGCAGGTGCCGGCGATTGCCCAACCGACCCCGAACAGCGCACCACCCTGGACATGATGCTTTTCTGGCTTGGATCGAGACAGCGCCAGCTCGCCCCCGAACGGGGTGTGGATTCGCCGCCGCTCGAGAAGCCACAGCAGCGGCGCCGAGACGGCGATCGCGCTGGCCATGAACCAGAAGACATCGAACTCGTCGAGTCGCAGCATCGCATGAATCGTGTCGTACTCGTGAAGGTTCGAGGCCGCGAGAACGCCACCGAACGCAATGCCGAACAGCAGACCAATCAGGTTGAGCTTCACAGGTCACCCCCTGTCACGATGCGCAACGCAAGGGTGGTGAGGACCGCCGTGGCCATGAAGGTGGCGGTGACGGTAAGGCTGGCAGGTGACCGCTGCGCCGTGCCACACATCCCGTGGCCCGACGTGCACCCGCCGGCGACAGCGGCTCCGTAGCCGAGCAAGGTTGCGCCACCGAAGACGAGCGGAACAACCGCCCACAGCGGAAAGACGTTGCGGAGCGCGTCGTACCCCGAGCGAATCTCGGCGCCCTCACGCAGTACCTGGGTGACGAGCACGCCTCCGACGAACATGCCGACGAAGTACCAGACTCGCCAGGTCACCACGTCGGGCATTCGCCGCAGCAGACCCGACGTCTGCACATAGGCGCCACTCGCACCGAGCGGTTGGTTTGCGATGGCGAACAGGCCGACGATCAGCAGGCCGAGAACCGGTCCGCCCACATACCAGGCGAGACGATCAGGGAGGAGGTCGAACATGATGCCGCCTTATGCCGGGGTGGGCTCGTGAGCGGCGACCCAGGCGCCGTAGCCACCGAGCAGATCGGAGACGTCGGTGAAGCCGGCCGCAACAAGCCTGCTGGCTGCGATCGACGAGCGGTAGCCGCCGGCGCAGTAGACGACGGTGGGTTTGGAGGCATCGAGATCTGCGAGTCGGGCGTTGAGTTGGGTGAGTGGCAGGAGGATTGCCCCGTCGATGATCCCTGCCTCGGTCTCGCCGGGTTGGCGAACATCGACGATCTGGAGGTCATCGACCGAGTCTCGGGCGTCACACATGGCAACAACGTCAACCCGGCTCCCGATTGCGACATCGTCAGGATGTTCGGCGAGCGCCCGTTCGGCGTCGGCGAGGTGGCCGACCACGTTGTCGAATCCGATGCGGGCCAGGCGATTCTTGGCTTCGCGCGCCATGCCACCGTCGGCGACGAGCACGATCCGCGCGCCGGGTTGGATGACACCGCCGGCGAACTCGGCGTAGCGGCCGGCCATACCGATGTTGACGGAGCCGATCAGGTGACCGCGACTGAACTCGACGGGATCGCGAGCATCGAGGACGACTGCGCCGGTTCGTTGGAGCTGCACGATCTCGGCGACGGTGAGTGCGGCGGGCTCGGCGGCTTCGTCGAGCAGGGGACGGTTCTCTCGATTGAGCGCGGCGTCGTAGGCGAAGTAGGCGGGGGGCGCCGTCTGTCCCTCGGTGACGGCGGCGACGAAGTCGGCCTTCGACATCGGCTGGAGCGCGTAGTTGCCGGATCGCTGCTCACCGATCGTCGACGAGGTGTCGGTCGAGAGGTTCTTGCCACATGCCGAGCCGGCGCCGTGGGCCGGGAACACTCGGGTGGCGTCGGGAAGGGTGAGCAGCTGCTGGTGCAACGATTCGAAGAGTTGTTCGGCGAGATCGTCGGCGGTCACACCCTTCGACGAGAGGAGATCGGGCCGCCCGACATCGCCGATGAACATCGTGTCTCCGGTCAGCACCCCGTACGGGACGTCGTCGTCGGCGTGCTCGAACACGACGATGCTGATCGACTCCGGCGTGTGGCCTGGCGTGTGACGAATCTCGAGGGTGACATCACCGAGGCTGATTCGCTCCCCGTCGGCGAGGCTGCGGCTCTCGAACTCGGTCACCGCGCCCTCTCCGTAGGCGATGTCGGCACCGGTCGCCGATGCCAACTCGAGGTGACCCGACAAGAAGTCGGCGTGGAAGTGGGTCTCGAGCACGAGCTCGATGGTCAACCCGTGTTCCGCAGCCGAATCGAGATAGGGCGAGATGTCGCGTCGGGGATCGACCACCACCGCCCGGCCGGTGCGTTCGTCACCGATCAGATATGAGGCTTGTGACAGGCAGTCGAGATAATGCTGTTCGAAGATCATGTCGGTCTTTCGTGCGAGTGTTCCTTGAATGTACGTACATTTGTCGATGGCGTCAACCCACAGCGCTACGGTGGCACTCGATGCCTGACACATCACCACCGACGTCGGATCCCCGGATCGTCTGGGAGGAGCGCTACGGCAGCACCACCGAGTTCCTCTACGGCACCGAGCCCAACGACTTCCTCGCCGCGACCGCCCCCACCCTCACCGCTGGCGACACCCTGTGCCTCGCCGACGGCGAGGGCCGCAACGGCGTGTACCTGGCCGGGCTCGGACATCGCGTGACCTCGGTCGATCTCACGAAAGCCGGCATGGCGAAGGCCGCGGCACTCGCAACTGAGCGAGGCGTCAGCCTGACCACCGTCGTGGCGGACTTGGCCGACTACGACCTCGGCACCGAACGATGGGACGTCGTCGTGTCGATCTTCGCCCACACTCCCCCGCCGATTCGGCGACGAGTCCACGGTGCGCTCGCCACCGCGCTGCGACCCGGCGGCACGTTGATCCTCGAGGCGTACACGCCCGACCAGATCGGCCGCGGCACGGGCGGCCCACCCGTTCCCGAACTCACCATGGATCTCGCACGGCTCGACAAGGAACTCGTCGGGCTCGAGTTCGAACACCGAGCGGAATGCATTCGGCCCGTCATCGAGGGCCCCGGTCACACCGGCGACGGCGCCGTCGTGCAGGTCATCGCCCGGCGGCCGGGCTGAAGGCGACCGAAACATGCGCCCACCCTCGCAAGCGATCGTCAGCCACGAGGAATCGATCGAGATCGCCGCACCCGCTCGCACCCTGTACGACATGGTGAGTGACATCAGCCGAATGGGCGAGTGGTCGCCCGAAGCCACCGGTGGGCACTGGGCCGATGGCGCGACCGGGGTGGCCGGCGATTGGTTCACCGGCAGCAACCGCACGTCCGAACGGGCCTGGGAACGCGACTGTCAGGTCGCAACCGCCGACCCGGGACGCGACTTCACCTTCGTCACCGGTGGACTCGAGGCGTCGTGGACCTGGTGGAGCTACGAGTTCGAACCGATGTCGGAGACGTCGACCACGGTGACCGAGCGGTGGTGGATCATCAACAAATCGCCTGCGATGGAAGCGGCCACCCCCGAACAGTTCGCAGCCCGCACTGCGTACACCCTGCAGATGATCGAGGCCACGCTCGCAGCGCTGAAGGAACGGGCCGAAGCGGACAGCTAACCGAACGCGCCCAGGAGCTTCGCTGCAAGCGCAATCGAGGCCACGACCATCGTGGCCCGGATGAAACGCTCACCACCTCGCACCGCAGCATGTGCGCCGAGCCAACCGCCGGCCGCAAACCCGGCGGCGAGAATCAGCGCCGGAAGCCACCGGATGTCGCCCTGCGCGATGAACACCGGGAGCGCGGTGGCGGTCAACACGAAGATGACGATCACCTTCATGCTGTTGGCCAACACGAGATCGAACCCGGCCCGCGTCAGTGCGGCAAGGAGCACGAGGCCGACGCCGGCCTGAATGGCCCCGCCATAGATCCCGATCCCGAAGAACACAGCTGCGGTGGTCGGGCGACTCCAGCGGATGCCGTCGGTGCGGAACTGGGGTTTTCGGATCGACAGGATGATCAGGGGGATCATCACCAGACCGAACACCGTCTCGAACGCATCGTCGGTCAATCGACTGATGGCGAACGAACCGATCAGCGAGCCCACAACCACGGGCACGAGCACCGGCACTGCGTGGGACAGGCCGTCGACCCCGAGTCGCCGAAACGACGTCGCGGCTGTGAGATTCGACGTGATCACTCCGACCCGATTCGAACCATTGGCTGCGTTGCCGGGCACCCCGGCAAGCACGAGCAACGGCACGGTGAGGGTCGATCCGCCACCGGCGACGGTGTTGATGATCCCGGCGAACAGCCCACCGGCCACCAGCAGCACGGCATCGAGGATCGTCATTGCGGCTCCGTCCGAGCGCGGTCACGCGCCGATCCGGCCGGGAACGTGACCATCACGGCGACCGCCGCCGCAAGGTACGACAGCGCGATGAAGGCGTAGGCCCGCTCGACGCCGACAAGGGTTGGCTCGTCTCCTGCGGTCGCAACGATCGTGATCACGATCGCAACACCGAGCGCATACGCTGCGCTGCGCAACGTGTTGAAGGTCGCACCTGCGATCCCGAACCGGCTCTGGGGAACGTCGGCGATGCCGGCCGACGACCAGGTCGCCACCGTGAGACCGATGCCAAGCCCCAGGAACAAGCTGATCGGGACATAGCGACTCCAGAGCGCCACGGTCTCGTCGAGAAGCACGATGTAGAGCAGATAGGCAACGCCCGACGAGGTGCAGCCGGCGCCGAGCAACCAACGATGACCGATTCGGTCCGCCCACCGCCCAGTGATCGGTGAGACGGCTGCCGCAAGCAGCGGTGCAAAGACGAAGGCAACCCCGACATCGCGAATCGGCAACTCCCACACGTCCTGCAGGAACACCGAGGTCACGAGCGCTCCCGAGGTGAAGGCGAGTCCATAGAAGACGACGCTGATGTTGGCGCTGGTGAACGAACGGAAGCGAAAGAGCTCGAGATCGATCAACGGCGTGGGGTGGACCCGGCTGCGCCGGATCAACCACGGGACCAGCGCAAGTGCGACGACCATCATCACGACGATGCGAACATCACCGATACCCCACGCCTCGCTCTGCACGATTGCGAGCATGGCGAGGAGGACGGAGCTGGTGCCGAGTGCAACGCCACCAAGATCGATTCGGCCCGTCGCGTCGGGGTCGCGCGACTCGCTGAGGTAGCGCGGGCCGAGCAGCAGCACCAGCACACACAGCGGCACGTTCATCCAAAACACAGAGCGCCAGCCGAAGGCGTCGATGAAGATCGAACCCAGGAACGGACCGACCACCGCACCGAGCGAACCGGCCGCTCCGGAAATCCCGATCGCAGTCGCTCGCCGGGTGGCGGGGAACTCGGGGAGCATCACTGCGAAACCGGCCGCCATCGTGATCGAACCGCCGATGCCCTGGACCACCCGGGCACCGATCAACCATCCAAGTCCCGGCGCCAGTGCGCAGAGCATCGACCCGAGACCGAAGATCGCGACTCCGGGCAGGTAGACCCGGCGGCGACCAAGACTGTCGGCGAGTCGTCCAGTGACTAGGAGGAACGTACCGACCGCGACGTTGTACGAACTGATCACCCAGCTGAGTCCGGCGTCGGAAACGTCGTATGCACGACGGATGGATGGGAACGCGATGCTCACGGTCGTGATGTTGATCACGACCAGAAAGACGACCACCGTCGACACCGACAACGCCATCCACGCCCGCCGACTGATGATGTCGTCGGTGGGCTGGGGAACATCGATCATCCGGGGATCCTCAGCGGGTAGGAACGACGAGCCGTTTCTCGCCGGTGGCCTGCGCGGCATAGGCGCGGGCCACATCGGGGTCGAGCATGTCGGCCAACGAGATGTGTTCGGCGTAGTGGCTTGCGAACGTTGTCGTGATCTCGTCGGCGACCCGCTGCCGCAGGCCCATCATTCGCTCGGGTCCGATACGACCCAAGAACGGCGTGAGCAGCCATCCACCGACACCCCACGACATTCCATACGTCCGCTCCAGCGTCGTGGCCGATCGCTGCAACCCGCCGTAGATGTACACCTGCTTGTGGGTGTCGGATCCGTAGCGGCTGAACGCTGCGCCAGTCGACAGCGCTGCTTCCATACAGCGCAGTATCGAGTCGGCGTAGGTGCCGCCACCCGTCGCATCGAAGGCGATCGTGGCGCCGGTCGCTGCGAGCGCGGCGGTGAGATCGTCGTGAAAGGACTCGGCACTCGAGTCGACCACGTGATCGGCGCCGAGCGCTCGGAGGATGTCGACCTGTTCGGGGCGACGGACGATATTGACAAGGTCGATGCCGTCATCGATGCAGATCTTCACGAGCATCTGGCCCAGGTTCGATGCTGCGGCGGTGTGGACCAAGGCGGTGTGGCCCTCGTCGCGCATGGTCTCGGTCATGCCGAGTGCTGTGAGTGGGTTGACGAAGCTCGATGCAGCCTGATCGGCGGCGACCTCGGCGGGCACCTCCATACACATCATGGGTGACACGATCGTGTGGGTTGCGTACATCGAGCCACTCACACCGGTGATCCGCTTGCCGAGCAATGCCTGTGCTGCGTCGCCCGGCCCTGCGGCGACCACCATGCCTGCACCTTCGTTCCCGCACGGCATGGGCTGGTCGAGCCTGCCCCGATTGAGGCTTACTGCGACCTCGGAGAGGTGTCCGACAAGTACCCCATCGACGTTGTCGAGGCTGGCCGGATCGGCGCCGGCGAGCAGCATGCCGAGATCGGACGGGTTGATGGGAGCCGCCTCGACTTCGACGAGCAGATCATCGGAGCCAAGCTCGGCCCTCGGCTCGTCGATCAGCTCGACCCGGAGCTGTCCGTCGGCTGTGACGGTGGAACGGATGGCGGATATGTCAGGCACGGCTGTCTCCGGATGTCACGGCTCGGTCACGCGCCGAGCCGGCTGGAAAGGTCAGCATGACACTGATCGCTGCCAGGAAGTAGCTGGCAGCGACGAACAGGTACGCACGCTCCACCCCGAGCAACGACGTCTCGAAGCTTGCGGCGGCGATGACGGTAACGGCGATGGAAACACCGAGCCCGCCGCTTGCCTGACGCAACGTGTTGTACGTCGCGCTGGCCACGCCGAACGTCGCCTGGGGGATGTCGGACACACCGGCCGATGACCATGTCGACACCGTCATCCCGACGCCGAGCCCGGAGAGCATGCTGATCGGGACGAAGCCCGTCCACACATTCGGCTCCTCCCCGAGCAAGACCACGTACAGCACGAACGCGAGACCGAGCGAGACGCAGCCTCCGGTCAGCAGCCAACGGTGGCCGTACCGGTCGGCAAGACGACCGGTGATCGGCGCCGAGAACGCGCTGAGCAGTGGCGCAGGGGCGATCGCCATTCCCACCTGACGAATCGGCAGGTCCCACACGTCCTGGAGGAACAGCGAGTTGACCAGAAACCCCGACGTGAAACCCAGACCGTAGAAGACCACACCGATGTTGGCACTGCGAAAGGACGCGAAGCGGAAGAGGTCGAGATTGATCAGGGGTTCGGGATGCGTGCGGCTGCGACGGACGAGCAACACGGCGAGGAGCACGCCGACGACGGCGAGCGTACCGATCCTCGGGTCGCCGATTCCCCATGATTCGCTCTGCACGATCGCAAACATCACCAGCCCGACCGCAGCGGTGCCGGCGACCACCCCCACGGCATCGATACGACCGGTGGCGTTGGGGTCGCGCGACTCACTGAGATAGCGCGGACCAGCAACGACAACGAGCAGACACAGCGGGGCGTTGAGCCAGAAAATGCCGCGCCACGACCAGAGATCGATGAGGATCGAGCCGACCAACGGCCCGGCGACGCCACCCAACGCACCGGTCGCCCCTGCGATCCCGATCGCCGTCGCCCGCTTGTTGGGAGGGAACTCGGGAAGGAAGACCGCAAACCCGGCGGCGGTGACCATCGATCCACCGATTGCCTGCACGACCCTCGCTGCGATGAGCCAGCCGACCCCGGGCGTGAGTGCGCACAGAACAGACCCGAGGCCGAACAGCGCCACACCGGGTAGGTACGTGCGGCGCCGGCCGATGCTGTCGGCCAGGCGCCCGAACACCATCAGGAACGCACCGAGCGCAATGTTGTAGGCACCGATGATCCAGCTCAGTTCGGAGTCGGTCGCCCCGAACTCGTTACGGATGTTCGGGAAGGCGACATTGACCGCGCTGATGTCGATGACGACGAAGAAGATGACGATGTTCGTCAACCCCAGCGCAAGCCAGGCCCGTCGGGGCACGTGGTCGTCGTCGAGTGTCTTCGTTGCGTCAGTTGGCGGCATAGACCGCAGCCTCCACGTCGTAGTAGCTGCTGAGCGCTCGTTCGTCGACGAACGGCAGGAGTTGGGTCATGGAGCAGCCGGCGATGCCGGTTCGGCGGTCGATCCAGTGGAAACAGTTCGAAAGGCCGGCCCACATGAGAGTGCCCGCCGGCCGGCCGGTCACCTGTGGTTGCTCGTCGATCTGCCACGTGAGCCCCCAACGCTTCGGTGTTCCCGGGAAGAACTCGGCATCGAGACTCACGAGCGGGTTGGTCGTCGGCAACCGACGGACCCGCAGCTCACCGATGTGGTTCTGCGCCATGAGGCCGACCGTCTCGGCGGCGAGTACTCGGCGCCCGTCGAGTTCGCCACCTCGCAACACCATGCGCAGGAATCGGGCGTAGTCGGCCATGGTGCCGACCACGCCGCCCCCACCCTCGTCGAACTCGGGCACAGCGCCCTCCTGCCGTTCGATCGCCACGAACGAACCGTCGGCGAGACGAGCATGCATCGAGGCCATGCGATCGGTCGGCACCGCCACTCGGCGAAAGGCGGTGTCGTGCATGCCGAGCGGCTCGAGAACGTGCTCGGTCAGGTAGTCGCTGAGGGTGCACCCGGCCACTGCTTCGATCATTTGGCCGACCCAGTCGATACCGATCCCGTACTCCCACCGTTCACCGGGGTCGAACATCAGCGGCTGGCGAAGTGAAGCCAACCGCCCACTGCTCAGCGTGGGCATCCCGCTGTACTCGACATAGCGCTGAGTTTCGGCGTTCCAGATGTCGTAGGAGAATCCGGAGGTGTGGGTCAGGAGGTTTCGGAGCGTGATCGCCGTACGCGGCGGCCGCAAGAGTGGCTCACCATCGTCATCCCATCCGTCGAGCACCTCGATCAATCCGAGTTCGGGTCGTACGCGCGACGCCGGCGCGTCGAGTTCGAGCAGGCCCGCCTCCACGGCATGCATGGCGGCCACACCGGTCAGCGGCTTTGTCATCGAGTAGATCGCACCGACGGTGTCGACCGTCATCGGATCGCCGGCACCGACCGTCCGTTCGCCGGCGGCACCTTCGTACCGCGTCCCGTCGGCATCGACAACGACCGCGACCATGCCCGGGACGTCCCCAGCCGCAACCGCTCGCCGGAGAATCCCGTCGATCTCAGCCTTCACCTCGGCGAGGTTACGGCGCTCAGTCGTCGAGTCGGTACGCAGACGGATTCGGCTTGAGCGGTCGGGCGTACCAGAGTGGGCGCCGGAGACCGGAATCGTTGGTACCGGCCGGGCGCGTCTTGCTCATCCAGTCGAGATAGGCCTCTCGGGACTTTGCGGTGTCGACCTGCACATCGCCGTACTCGTCGCCGGGCTGGGCCGGACCGACGCGCACTCGCTGATGCCAGCACTGCATGCCCGAGATCGGATCGGGCTGCACGCAAAATGTCGCATTTTGATGCACACCTGTGTCTTTCCACCAGATGCGGGACGTGTCGTTGTCGCTCGATTCGTACGCCTCGTTGCCGTGCTCTCGCTTGAGCTTCCAGATCGTGCCGCCGGCGTCACCGGGGCTGCTGGTGATGCTGGCCTTGCCGGCACTCCACGAGCGAGCCTTGTCCTCCTCGAGGCGCCAGCGGCCCATATGGTGCGACGCGGCCACGACACCGGGTCGAATCCCTTCGGTCCGCCACGCCTGGATCACGAAGTGACCGATTCGGGTCGTGACCCGGACGAGGCCCGACTCCTCGATACCGAGTTTCTCGGCATCCTCGGGATGGATCCAGAGCGGGTGGCGGTGGCTGATCTCGTTCAGCCACTTCGAGTTGGCCGAACGGGTGTGGATCAGCGTCGGGATACGGAATGTCGGGAGCAGGATCCGTTCGTCACCACCGTTGCCCTCGGCGTCAGGGTGCATGTCGAGATCTTCCCAATGCACATGACTCGGAATCCACGTCGGTGTGGCGTATTCCGGCCAGCCCCACTCCTTGAGCGTGGTGGAGAACAACTCGAGCTTCTTCGACGGTGTGGGAAAGCCTTCCTTTGCCTCGCCGTCGATCTCGATCGCCGGTGAACCATCTCCGAGCGGAGCGAGCTTGAGGTCGTTCAGCGTCGACAGGTCACCGTCCCAGGTGCCCGGTGTTCCCGGTGTTCGATACACCCCACTGGAGTCCTTCACAGTGCCCGTGAGTGCTTCTGTAGCAACCGTTCGCTCGTAGGGCTCGTACGGATCGGTGGGCACCGCAAAGGCGGAGCGGTTGCGCATGTATTCGAGCGGCGACTCGCCGGCTTCGGCGGCCGCCTCCGCGAGGCCGGGGACCTCGGTCTCGAACATCTTGCCGTAGTACTCGTCGACACTGAGTGGCTTCTCAGCATCGTCGGGCGACTGGAACCATTCCCGAATACCGAGGGATCCGTCGGGGTCGATCTTCCACGACAGGTCGATCCAGAACTCGTTCTCCTCCCAGACTTCGCCCGGGTTGTACTCGAACGTGCGAGTGCCTTCGGGAAGCTCACCACCGGCCTGGATCTCGGCGAAACGGCGGAATGTCGGCTGTCGGAAGCTCACCCATCGCCCCGCGTGGGTTTCGTACGAGGTGATGTCGTGCCGTTCGGCACTGACCCCCATCGGCAGGACGTAGTCGGCGAACCACGAGGTCTCGGACCAGGTCGGGGTCAGCGCCACATGGCACTTGACCTTCTGCTCGTCCTTGAGGGCCTCCATCCAGGTGAACCCGTCCGGGTTCGTCCAGATCGGGTTGTAGACCCGGCTGAAGTAGACGTCGAGTTCGCCGCGGCCCTCGTTGAGGAAGTGCGGAAGCAGGATCGACATCTCGTGGTAGGCGAGGGGGAATTCTTTGGGCCACTCGAGGTGGTTCCACTCGTGGGTGTTCGGCGCACCGATCGGATCGTGCGGCTTGAACTTGTTCATCCCGTTGCCGGCAGTACCGCCCTTGGTGGCGACTGAGCCGGTGAGGACGTTCAGGAAGAACAGGCAGCGGGCGACCTGCCAGCCGCCCATGTTGCCGGCACCGGCTGCTCGCCAGTTGTGGCTTGCAAACTTCGTGGGATTCGCACCGATGAGCTCGGCGATCTCACGGATCGTGTCGGCCTCGATACCGGTCTTTTGCTCGGCGGCCTCGGGGGTGTACTCCGCGTATTCCTCGAGCAGGGTGGCGCGGAGGTTGGCGAACTCGATCGGTTGACCCGGTGTGCGTTCAGCAAGGTAGGTCTCCCAGTTGACCCAGCGCTCGACGAACGCCGCGTTCCAGTCCTCGGATTCGATGAGGAGGCGGGCGATCGCCAGGAGCAGGAACGGCTCGGTGCCGGGCCAGGTCGGCAGCCAGTAATCGGCCTTTGCGCCGGTGTTCGACAGGCGCGGGTCGACGGCGATGACCTTTGCCCCGTTGGCCTGCGCCTCGATGATGCGCTGCGCGTGTGGATTGAAGTAGTGGCCCGATTCGAGGTGCGACGAGATCAGAAAAATGACCTTGGCGTTGGCGAAGTCCGAGCTCGGCCGGTCGTGGCCCATCCAGCTCTGGTACCCGATACGGGCGTTGCTGGAGCAGATGTTGGTGTGGCTGTTGTGGCCGTCGACACCCCAGGCCTTGAGCACCCGGTCGGTGTAGCCCTCTTCTCCGGGGCGACCGACGTGATACATCACGCCGTTCTTGCGACCCTCGACGAATGCGGTCCGGATCTTCTCGCCGACCTCGGTAAGTGCCTCGTCCCACGAGATGCGCTCCCACTGACCCGAGCCACGCTCACCGACGCGACGCAGCGGGAACATCACCCGCTCGTTGTCGTAAATCTGGTTCAGCGTGGCCGGACCCTTGGCACAGTTGCGGCCGCGGCTCCCCGGGTGATGCGGGTTGCCCTCGATCTTGCGGATCTCGCCGGTCTCCCTGTCGTGGTAGGCGACGAGACCACACCCGGCTTCACAGTTGAAGCAGGTGGTGGGGACGAGGGTGTAGTTCCGTTCGACCTTGTCGGGCCACGCCTTGGCGTCGAGTTCGGTCCAGTCGTGCCACTGCTCGGCCGGCGGGTACTTGTTCAGATCGGTCATCGGCGTTGTCTTTCGGCGGGCAGGCGAATCAGGAAAGGGGGACGGACTGGCCGGCTCGGACGAACGCGTCCTCGTAGGCGAAGAGGCCGGCGATGGCGGCGACACCTGCCGATGCGAGCACCGCAGAGCTGGTGCCATCGGTTGCCAGTGTCAGGATCGCCAGTGCTGCAGGTACCACCATGCCGACGACTACACCGCCAACCCAGAATTGGCGGGCATAGCGACCGTGGGTCATCGTCTCCACGGCGAGTTCGACGTGACGGCTGCCGTGGCTGGCGAGCTCCATCCAGACGAAGGCGGCAGTGGCGGCAACGCCACCGAGGAGTACCCAGGCCACGGCATCAGGCGAAGGGACGTCCATGACGACGTCCATCACCGCGTACGAGGCACCGCCGGCGGTCACGGCTTGGGCCAGCAGCACGGGGAGCAACAGCGGTGTCTGCCAGAGGTCTCGGCCCTCGCACTGGGCGAACAGGTAGGCGGTGTATCCAGCAGTGCCGGCGGCGCCGAGGACGGCGGGAATGGCAAGCACCTCGAGCAGTGCGCCGTTGTCGGCGAGTCCGCCGACGAACCACGCAGCACACACGGCGGCGAAGGCCATCAGGACGTAGGCCCCTCTCACGAGCCATGAGTCCGTATTGCCTCGGGTGAGCAGGTAGTGGAACCGAGTCGGCTGCTTGAGGTCGGCGATCAGCAGCACGCCCGTGAGACCGAGGAATGCGCCGGCGACCATGGGGGGCACGACCCCGACTGCGGCCTGCTCATCGGCGTGACCCAGCAGCGTCATCAGGGCCGCAACGAGCATCACCCCGGCAGCGATGGCCTTGGTGACCAGGTACCCCGACACCTTTTCCTTCCACGTCATCATGTGCGTGGTCGTGTAGGCCGTGCGAGCAACAACCCCGTCGAGGTCGGCGGGCTTCTTGCCGAGCGCCACCGGGATCGACGGGTGGTTCTTGTCGTGGGTACCGACAATGGTGTCGGCCCAGATCATGCCGTCGTTGGCGATCGCAGTCCGCGTCGGATCGAGCGAGGCCTGGTCGGCACCTCGGTAGTAGACCTTCGGCTTGGTGTTCTGCTCCGGGGCGCGAACGGCGACATCGTCTCGAGCGATGATCCTCGAGATTTCGGAGTTGGGGTCGTCGAGGTCGCCGATCTTGATCGCCTCGGTCGGGCACACGATCTGACACGAGGGTTCGAGATCCATCTCGATGCGGTGGTTGCACATGTTGCACTTGTGCGCTGTGTTCGTCTCGGGATTGATGTAGAGGGCGTCGTACGGACAGGCGTTCATGCACGACTTGCAACCGATGCAGTTGTCGTCCTGGAAGTCGACCACACCGTTGTCGGCCCGGTAGAGGGCTGACGTCGGACAGATCTTCATACATGGTGCGTCGTCGCACTGGTTGCACCGCATCACCGAGAACTTGCGGGCGACATCGGGGAAGGTACCCGTTTCGATGTACTTGACCCAGGTGCGATTGACGCCGAGCGGCACATCGTGCTCGCTCTTGCAGGCGACGGTGCAAGCATGACAGCCGATGCAACTGTCGCTGTCGAGGAGGAACCCCAGTCGTGTCACCCCCTCATGATCGGTGATGTCCGAGCGGGGGGATAGAGGGAACCTCTCTATAGAGCCATAGGGAAACCCTATGACGTGTCGCTATCAGCCCTTGCTGCGGCCCTGGGGATCGAGGGCGTCACGAAGCCCGTCACCGATCAGGTTGACGCTCATCACGGTGGCCGACAGCAAGATGCCTGGGCCGATGGTCAGCCACACGTTGAGCGAAATGCGGTCCTTGGCTTCATCGAGCAATTTGCCCCACGTCGGCAGGTCGAGTGGGAACCCGAGACCGAGGAACGACACCGCCGACTCGGTGAGGATCGCCACGGCGATGCCGAGCGACGCCGCCACGATGACCGGACTCATGACGTTGGGCACGACGTGCTTCATGATGATCACCCACGGCCGCGTGCCGATGCTGCGACTGGCGAGAATGAATTCCTCCTGCTTGATCGACAGCACCTCACCCCGAACGATACGGGCGGTCGACATCCAACTCGTTCCACCGATGATGGCAACCATCAACACGAAGATGCCGAGGTTGTCGCCAAGCCGGTCTTGCACCGGGTCGCGGAACAGCACGACCGTCACGAGCAGGATCGGGAGCAGCGGCAGCGACAAGAAGAGGTCGGTGAGCCGCATCAGTGGCGAGTCGAGCCAGCGGAAGTAGCCGGCAAACACCCCGATCAGCACGCCGACGATGATCGACACCGCCATGGCGACAAAGCCAACGGCGAGCGAGATTCGGCCGCCGAGCAGTGCTCGGGCGAAGGCATCTCGGCCGAGGTTGTCGGTGCCGAAGAGATGGGGCCAGTCGAACGCACCCCGGTTTGCATTGGCAACATCGGGTGTTGCGGTGTCGAAGCCCATCAGAGGTGGGCCGAGCAGACAACCGCTGACCACCAGCGTGAGCAGGATCACGCCACCCATGGCGCCCTTGTGGCGACGGAACTGACGCCAGACATCGGCCTTGAGCGACCGGAACTCACCGAGTTCGTTGGCAGCCTTCGTGCCGCTGTCAAGCGCTGCGTCGGTAAGGGATTCGGAGGGTGCTTGCTGATCAGTCATAGCGGATCCGGGGGTCGAGGACGCCGTACAGGACATCGGCCACGATGTTGAACAGAACGGTCAAGGCAGCAAAAATGAAGACCAGCGACTGGACCATCGGGAGGTCGTTCTGACCGATCGAGAGCAGCAGCAGCTGCCCGAGACCGTTGATCCGGAAAATGTTCTCGGTGATGATCGCCCCGGAGAAGATGCCCGGAATCGAGAGGGCGAGCAAGGTGACGACCGGAATGAGGCTGTTGCGCACGACGTGACGGTTCATCACCACCGCTTCGCTCAGCCCCTTGGCTCGCGCAGTGCGAACATATCCCTCGTTGAGATTCTCGAGCACGGAGGCACGAGCGAACCGACCGAACGTGGCTGCGTTGAACAGCGTCAGCACGGTGACCGGCATGAGCAACTGTTTGATCTGGAACCAGATGCTCGACCAACTCGACCACTGCACATCGTGCGTGGTCGTGTAGAAGGTCGGGAGCCACTGATTCTGCACCGAGAACAGCCAGATGAAGATCGGACCGATCACGAAGACGGGCACCGAGTAGCCGAGCATGGTGACCACGGTGCCGATGTTGTCGAACCAGCTGTACTGGCGGTACGCCTGAAGGGTGCCGATCGGAACGGCAATGATCACGCCGAAGAGGAGACCGAGCCCGAGTGTCCAGACGGTCTGGGGCAGACGTTCGTAGACCGTGTCGAGCGCCGGTGACCGAGACTGCCAGGAAATGATGCGGTCGGCAGTGGCGCAGTCGCTGCCCCACATGTCGGAGAGGCACACACCGACCTTGCTGTCGATCAAATGGATCGGTTCGTTGACCATCATCAACTCGAGCCAATTCAACCAACGAATGATGAAGGGGTCGTTGAACCCAAGGGATTCGCGGATGTTCTCCCGCATCTCCATCGGGATGGTGAGGGGAAGCTGGCTTGTCGGATCGCCAGGCGCGAGATCGAGAAGCCCGAAGACGACCAAACTGATCGCGATCAGGGTCGGGATCGAGAGCGCCAGCCGGCGAAAGATGTATTGAAGCATCGGGTGAAAAGCCTTCTCCCAGATTCACCGCAAAGCTGACTCGGGCGGGGGCCCGCAGGCCCCCGCCCGACATCAACTCATCTCAGGATCAGCCGCGGTACCAATCCTCGATGTTCCAGTACTCGCTGTCCCAGGCGTTCAGATCGCCCGTTCCCTTGATGTCGAGGCCCCAGGCAGAGGCGCTCGCACGGTGGATCAGCGGAATGACGGCAGAGGTGGAGAGGATGTCATTCATCTCGATGATGATCTCGGTGTACCGAGGATCATCGAGAGCCGTGACCTTCGCCTCTTCGTTCAGCGCGTCATACTCCGCAGAGCTGTGACGCGGCATGTTGCTCGTACCCCAGCTGTTTGCGGACGTCGGGATCTCCTGGGTGGTCCAGCCAGACAGGTACGCAGCGGCGTACGGGCTCGACGAACCGTTCGTGAACATCTCCATCGGGTAGAAGAACTTCCAGATGCAGTCGTCACTGGCGCAAGTACCGTCGAAGAACAGGCTTGCGTCGACGTTCAGCATGTTTGCCTTCACGCCGATAGCCGCCCAGTCGGCAGCAATGAGCTCCTGGTTCGACTGACGCACACCGTTGGTGGACGTGATGTAGTCGAATTCGAGCGGACCAAAGCCCTCAGCCTCACGAATACCGTCACCATCGGTGTCGAGGTAACCCAGACCGTCGAGCAGCGCGTTGGCGCCGTCGGTGTCCTGGGTGAGGCAGAAGTCGTTGTTGGTGCTGCTCTGCTCACCAACCGGCCAGATGTTGCAGATCGGACGACCGGCGGGGCCGTAACCGACAGCAACGAGCGCATCACGGTTGATCGCAATCGAGAGGGCACGGTGCAGGTCGGGGTTGTCGACGAACAGCGGGTGCGGGGTCCCCTCTGACGGCGGATCCGCGTACGGGTCCGTCTGGTTCAGGTTGATGTGCTCGACGTTGGCCGTGAAGCCGGACGCAAGGCGACCGAACCCGGCGGCTTCCATCGGGGCGAGGACTTCCGGAGCGACCTGGAGGTTCCAGGCGTAGTCGGCTTCATCGACCTCGAGGACCGAACGAGCTGCCGACTCGGCGTCGCCGCCACCCTTGATGGTGACGGTCCCGAAGAAGGGCTTCCCGTCGGCGATGCCGCGGTAGTTCTCGTTCATGGCGTAGGTCACGGTGTCTTCCGGACGCAGCTCGGTGACCACGTACGGACCAGTTCCCACGGGAGAGAAGTTCTGATCGGAGCAGGACACAGCCGCTGCACCGATGCAGGGCTCCATCTGGGCCCTCTGGAGCATCGGGCCGGTGTAACCGACGCCGAACTTGTACGGGTAGGGCTGCGGTTCGTTGAACGTCACCGTCACGCTGTAGTCGTCATTGGCGACAATCGACGCAATCTCGAGGATCGTGTCGGATGCACAGCCGGTGGCCTCGTCGAGGCAGTATTCGTACGTGAAGATCACGTCGGAGGCGGTGAACGGCGTGCCATCGGACCACAGAACGTCATCACGCAAGTTCCAGGTGATCGTCAGGCCGTCGGCACTCAGGCCGCCATTACCCGCAGTCGGGATCTCGGAGGCAAGGGCCGGGTACAGCGCACCATCGGGGCCGACCTCGGCCAGCGGCTCGAGCACGAGCGAGCCGGCAAGCAAGTCCTTGGTACCACTCGACAGGTACGGGTTGGCCTGCGACGGAGCCTGCCACTGCAGCAGCAGGAGCTCGCCGCCCGAGCCAGCAACGGTGCCCTCGGGGGCGTCGCTGTCATCGGCGCCTTCGTTGTCGGCGTCTTGCGCGCCGTCGCCAGTGTCGTCGCCGCTGTCATCGGCGCTGTCATCGGCGCTGTCATCGGCGGTGGTGTCACCGTCGGTTGCGCCGTCGTCATCGTCTCCACATGCACCGGCAAGCAAGGCCAGTACCGCAAACAGAGCGATGAGTCGCTTCCAACTCATAAATCCCTCCAGTGGGTGTTGGTATCGAGGCCCGGACGGGCCGCGAAGGTAGGGACAGACGCTAGCGGACCATCGGCCCGATAGCAGCCCCGAGAACGGGTAGAAAACTCAGACAAGGTGACACGCAACCCAATGCCCCGGGTTGGTCTCACGCCACTCCGGCACGCGCTCGGCGCACTCCGCGGTGGCAATCGGACAGCGGGTGTGGAACGAACAACCCGACGGCGGGTTGGCCGGACTCGGGATGTCACCCTTGAGAATGATGCGCTCGCGACCGAATTCGACGACCGGGTTCGGCACCGGCACAGCCGAGTGGAGCGCTTGGGTGTACGGGTGCTGTGGCGACTCGTAGAGCGCATCGACCGGTGCGAGCTCGACCATACGGCCGAGGTACATGACCGCCACGCGGTCTGCGAGATGCCGGACCATCGAAAGATCGTGGGAGATGAAGAGATAGGTCAGGTTGAGCTCGTCTTGGAGCCGCTCGAGCAGGTTGACCACCTGGGCTTGAATCGAGACATCGAGCGCCGCAATCGGCTCGTCGCACACCACGAAATCCGGGTTGAGCGCAATGGCCCGAGCGATGCCGATGCGCTGGCGTTGCCCGCCGGAGAATTCGTGGGGATACCGGTTGGCGTGGGTGGGCGACAGACCGACAAGTCCGAGCAGTTCCTCGATCCAGGCAAGACGCTCGGCCCGGTCACCGAAGCGGTGCTCGATCAGTGGCTCCTCGATGATCGACGCCACCGTCATCCGTGGATTCAGCGAAGCGTGCGGATCCTGAAAAACCATCTGCATGTTGGGACGAAGGCCACGCATCTGGCTCGTGCTCTTCCCCACGAGCTCTTCACCCTCGTACTTGACCGACCCTTCCGTGGCGCGGTCGAGTTGCAGGATGACCCGGCCAGTCGTCGACTTGCCACAACCCGACTCGCCAACGAGGCCCAGTGTCTCGCCCTTGCGGATCTGAAACGAGATGCCGTCGACCGCACGGACGTCGCCGACCTTGCGACGAACGAGGCCCTTCATGATCGGAAAGTGCTTCTTGAGGTCGGTGACCTCGAGGATCGGGGCACCCGACGATGCACCGTCAGAGGCCTGCGTCGGGGCGTTCATCGTTTCCGTCACGTGCGCTCCCTTCCTTGCGCCGTGTCCCAGAAACAGGCCGAGAGATGCTCACCTGCGGCGTCGACCGCAGCAAGGCGAGGAGTCTCGATCAGGCATCGATCGAAGGCGTACGGACAGCGGGGCGCGAACGAGCAACCCGTCGGCTCGGACAACAATGACGGCGGCTGGCCCGGAATCGAGGTGAGCTCGCCACCCTTCTGATCGATTCGAGGGACGGAGTTGAGCAGACCTTGGGTGTAGGGGTGTTCCGGACGTGCATAGAGCTCGGCGACCGGCGATTGCTCGACGATCCGGCCGCCATACATCACGATCACCCGATCGGCGAGGCCGGCGACGACACCGAGATCGTGGGTGATCCAGATCACCGCCGTGTTGAGCTTCTCCCGAAGGTCCTTGACCAAATCGATGATCTGGGCCTGGATCGTCACATCGAGTGCCGTCGTCGGCTCGTCGGCGATGATCACCTTCGGCTCGCAGGCGAGTGCCATGGCGATCATCACTCGCTGCCGCATACCTCCGGACAGCTCGTGTGGGTAGTTCTTGAACCGCTGGGCCGCGTCGGGAATACCCACAAGGTCGAGCAACTCGATCGCTCGGGCCTTGGCACCTTTGCGATCGGCACCCGTGTGCAACATGACCGGCTCACACAGCTGCTTTCCGACCGTGAGCACCGGGTTCAGCGACGTCATCGGATCTTGGAAGATGAACCCGATCTGCCCTCCGCGAATCGTCCGCAAGGCAGCGGCGTCGATCGACAGGAGGTCGTCGCCACCGAAGTCCGCAACTCCGGCGTCGATGTGACCGGGTGGCATCGGGATCAGCTTGAGCAACGACATCATCGTGACGCTCTTGCCCGACCCACTCTCGCCGACGACACCGAGGAACTCCCCGGCGCGCAGTTCGAAACTGACGTCGTTGACGGCGTGAACCACCCCGTCAGGCGTGCTGAAACGGGTGGTGAGTCCCGAGACATCGAGAACTGCGTCAGCGCTCAACGGGCTCTCCTCCAGTGCATCGTTCACCCAGAACCCGCGCACGTTAGCGCGGAAGCCCCAGAGTTGATCACGAGTCGGCCCCCAATAGCAACCTTCGAACGATGTTGATTACGGTCATCTGAATGCACGAAGGCGTCATTGCTGCAACAGGCCTTGTCAAACGCTTCGGTGACCTCGTTGCCGTTGGCGGGATCGATTTCACCGTGAACCCTGGCGAAGCATTCGGTTTTCTCGGCCCCAACGGCGCCGGGAAGACCTCGACGATGCGGATGATCGGCTGCGTCTCGCCCCCGACTGCGGGTGATCTCCACCTGTTCGGGCTCGATCCCCGCCATGACGGACGGGCAATCCGGGCCCGACTCGGCGTGGTGCCGCAGATGGATCAGCTCGACAACGAGTTGACCGTTGCCGAGAACCTCCTCATCTACGCCCGGTACTTCGACATCGACCGCAGCGAGGCACGCGCCCGGGCGGCCGATCTGCTCGAGTTCGTCCAACTCCGAGAGCGATCCGACTCCAAGGTCGAGCCACTGTCGGGTGGACAAAAGCGTCGGGTGTCGATTGCGCGGTCACTCATCAACGACCCCGACGTGTTGATCCTCGACGAGCCGACCACCGGCCTCGACCCGCAAGCCCGTCACGTCCTGTGGGATCGGCTCTACCAGCTGAAAGAGCAGGGCCGAACGCTCGTACTCACCACCCACTACATGGACGAGGCCGAGCAGCTGTGCGATCGACTCGTGGTCATGGATGGTGGTCACATCGTGGCCGAGGGCAGCCCGCAATCACTCATCACCACCTATGCCACCCGTGAGGTGCTCGAGCTTCGGTTCGGCCGCGGCCGCAACGCCGACCACGTTGCCGATGCAACCGCGGTCGGCGAGCGGGTCGAGGAACTCCCCGACCGACTGCTCGTCTACACCGCCGACGGTGAGGGTTCGCTGGCAACCTTGCGCAACCGCAACATCGTCCCGGACAGCGCGCTCGTTCGGCGCAGCAGTCTCGAAGATGTCTTCTTGCGTCTCACCGGCCGGACGCTGGTCGACTGACCCATGGCTACGCCTGCCGCCGTCCGCATCGCCGAGCGAGAGCTGCTGCTCTATCGCCGGATCTGGCGCGAGAACGTCATCGGCGCATTCGTCCAACCCTTCCTCTACCTCGTCGGCGTGGGGGTCGGCGTCGGTTCTCTCGTCGACGACGGCGGTGGTCGGGCCGAGATCCTCGGCGACGTGTCGTACTTCGCCTTCTACGCAACCGCCCTCCTGGCGACGACCACGATGTTCAACACCAGCCAGGAGGCCCTCTGGCCGACGATGGACGGTTTCCGTTGGTCGAATGCGTTCCGAGGAATGATCGGCACGCCACTGGAACCCCGCGACCTCGCAACCGCCTTCCTGCTCACGTTCGGAGGTCGGGCCCTCATCACCTCGAGCGGCGTTGCGTGCGTCTTGGCCCTCTTCCCCAGCACTCGATCGCTCGGGCTCGTCGGGGCCGTCCCGGCGGCGGTGCTGTGCGGGCTTGCGTTTGCGATGCCGATCGCGGCGTGGACCGGATCGCGCGACGTCGACAACACCTTCCCGGCGATCCTGCGATTCGTCGTGATGCCGATGTTCTTGTTCGGCGGTGCCTTCTATCCCGTCGAGCAACTGCCTCGAGCGCTCGAGACCGTCGCCTGGTTCACGCCGCTGTGGCACGCAATCGAACTCTGCCGCGGACTCGTGCTCGGTGGGCTCGACGTCGGCTCTGCCCTCGGCCATGTCGGCGTTCTCGGGCTCTACATCGCAGCTGGCTGGATCGCCTGCACGATCGTGTTCGATCGGCGGCTACGCCCATGAGCCTCATGCACGCAATGAGGCGGTGCCCATGAGCCTCATGCACGCAATGAGGCGGTGCCCATGAGCCTCGTCACCACCACAGCTGCCGTCTGGCGTGACGTTCGGCGTCCCCAGCGTCTGATCGAACGCAGTGCCATGGTGTACCGCCACAACTGGATCATCATCCTCAGTGGGCTGTTCGAACCGATGCTGTTCCTGCTGTCGATTCGCGTCGGGCTCAGCGAACTCGTCGGCGACGTCGACATCTCCGGCCGCTCGGTCGCCTATGACGAGTTCGTCGCGCCGGGCCTGCTCGCTGCTGCGGCGATGAACGGAGCCATCTTCGATTCGACGATGAACATCTTCCACAAATGGAAGGCGTCGAAGCTCTACGACGCCTTGCTGACCACGCCGCTCACGGCCGCCGATGTCGCCGTCGGTGAGATCGGCTGGGCCGTCCTGCGCGGCATGCTCTACGCCGTCGCCTTCCTGGTCACCATGGCAGCGTTGGGAATGGTCGAGTCTGCCTGGATCATGATGGCCGTGCCGGTCGCCGCCCTCATCGGCTACACCTTCGCCTCGCTCGGTATGGCGGCCACGACCTACATGCGGAGTTGGGCCGACTTCGAATACGTCCCGGCCGCCACGCTTCCGCTTTTCCTGTTCTCGGCGACCTTCTATCCGGTCTCGGCGTACGGCGACTGGTCATGGGTGGTGAACCTCAGTCCGCTCTATCACGGTGTCGAACTCGTACGGGCGGCCAACCTTGGGGTCTGGAACGCGTCGCTGCTCGCACACGCTGCAGTCCTCGTCGTCTTGGGTGTGTCCGGTACCACCGTCGCAGCCCGCCGGATCGAGAAGCTGCTCCTCAGCTGAGATCGGGGGGCGGTGGGCCGGTGGCCGACCTCTAGTGTCACGTCGTGGTCACGCAAGCAGAGTTCCTCGAACATCTCCTCTGGTCGGGCGGGGTCATGGTCGTCGCCCTCGGCGGAGCCGCCTACGTCAGGTACCGCTACAAGGTCGGACACAAGAAGTTCCGGCGCATCGCGATCTGGTTCGTCGTATCGCTCGCTGCCGTTGCCGGTCTGTCGTTGACCGCCGATGTGACCGAGACTCGCTGCACCCGGGACCCGAGCGAATTCTGCCGCTACAACGACAACATCCCCTTCATCGCAAGCGTGGTGTTCGCCTATGTCATGGTCACCTCTGGACGCGCGTTCTTCATGCATTTCAACCGCTGACCCGTTGGCCTGTACGGTCTGCCAACCTCTCGACAAGGAGATCCCGAATGCCCATCGACCCGTCATTTCTCGGCCAGGTCACGTACCGCTGCATCGGCCCGACCCGCGGCGGTCGGGTGGTTGCCGTCGCTGCGGATCCGATCGATCGCAACGTCTTCTACTTCGGGGCATGCGCAGGTGGCGTCTGGAAGACCGAGGATGCAGGGACCTATTGGGAGTGCATCACCGACGGTCAACTCACGAGCGGGTCGATCGGTGCGCTCGCTGTCGCGCCGTCGGATCACAACGTCATCTATGCAGGAACCGGCGAAGCCACGATCCGTATCGACGTCAGCCATGGTGACGGCGTGTACCGGTCGCGCGACCGGGGTCGCACATGGACCCATGTCGGTCTGCCCGAGTCCCGCCACATCGGCGCAGTGCGCGTCCACCCTCACGACCCCGACACCGTCTACGTGGCTGCACTCGGCCACATGTCCAAGGACAACCCGGAGCGGGGGGTCTACCGCTCGACCGACGGAGGCGACAACTGGGATCTCGTCCTGCACGTGAGCGAATCAGCCGGAGCGGTCGACCTCTCGATCGATCCCAACAACCCGCGCATCCTCTACGCCTCGACCTGGGAGGCACGGCGCAACTTCTGGTCGATCAACTCCGGCGGGCCGGGTTCAGGCCTGTGGCGGTCGACCGACGGCGGTGACACCTGGACCGAGCTGACGTGCAACAAAGGGATGCCCGAGGGCACGGTCGGCAAGATCGGGGTCGCCGCGTCACCCGCGCAGCACGGTCGCGTCTTTGCGCTCGTCGAGGCCGAGTACCGCAAGCGCGGCATGTACCGATCCGACGATTTCGGTGACACGTGGGAGAAGGTCTCGGGCAAGGCAGCCCTGTGCTGGCGGCCCTGGTACTACATGCACGTCACCGCGCATCCAACCGACCCCGACACCGTCTTCGTCATGAACATGAAGGCATGGAAGTCGATCGACGGTGGCGCCAACTACACCGAGATGAGCACCCCGCACGGCGACAACCACGAACTGTGGATCGACCCGAACGACACCGACCGCATGATCGGCTGTGACGACGGAGGGGCGTGGGTGTCGCTCAACGGCTCCAAGACGTGGTCGTCGATCTACAACCAGCCAACTGCGCAGCTTTATCACGTCGACGTCGACGACCAATACCCGTACCTCGTCTACGGCTCGCAGCAGGACAATTCGTCGATCGCCGTGCCCAGCCGCACGGGGAAAGGCGCGATCAACTGGGCCGACTGCTACCCACCCGGAACCGCCGAGTCCGGCTACGTGGCAGTCAAGCCGGGCGATCCCAACATCGTCTACGTCGGCGCGATCGGTTCCTCGCCGGGAGGTGGTGATGCGCTGCAGCGATACGACCATCGCAGCAAACAGATCCAGCTCGTGAGCGTGTGGCCGGAGCGGTACCTCGACGGCAACACCGCCGAGGTTCGCTTCCAATGGACCTACCCGATCATGTTCTCGCCGCACGACCCGAACACGCTCTACGCAGCGGGCAACCGGTTGTTCCGATCGACCGACGAGGGCAACAGCTGGGAGCCGATCAGCCCCGACCTCACCCGGGCCGACCCGGACACGATGGGTGTGTCCGGTCCGCTGACGATGGACACCGCCGGCGCCGAGATGTACGCCACCATCTTCTCGCTCATGCTTTCGGCCCATCAGCCGGGCGTGATGATGACGGGCTCCGACGACGGACTGGTGCACGTCACCACCGACGATGGCGAGAACTGGACGGACGTGACACCCGACGGTCTGCCGGCCAACTCCCAGGTCACGATGCTGGCAGAGTCGCCCCACAACCAGGGCACCGTCTACATGACCGTCGCCCGCCACAAAGAGGGTGACTACGCTCCCTACGTCTACAAGACGTCCGATCTCGGACAGAGCTGGACCCTCATCACCGACGGCATCCCCGAACGCGAATACTGCCGGGTTGTTCGCGAGGACCCCGCTCGGGAGGGGACGCTGTACGTCGGCACCGAGATGGGCCTTCACGTGTCGGTCGACGACGGCGCCAACTGGCAACCGCTGCAGTCGAACCTGCCGGTGACCCCGGTCTACGACCTCGTGCTCAAGCACGGCGACATGATCGTCGCCACGCACGGCAGATCGTTCTGGATCCTCGACGATGTGTCCCAGGTCCATCAGGCTGCGGATCTGTCTGACACGGCGACCCCGGCGCTCATGAAGCCGGCCGACACGATCCGCTCCCCGGAGCACCTGTTCGCCGGCTTCTGGGGTCGACCCGGCGGCAAGAACTACCACGTCACCATCGGTCAGAACGCCACGTTCTACGTCGACGAACACGACACCGGTCACAAGACGAAGCGGATGCTCGATGCCGGCGACGATCTCCGCCACGGCGTTCGGTTCACCTATTTCGTGCCGGAGGGTACGGAGGAGACCGTTCGTCTCACGGTGCTCGATGCCGACGGGACCGAAATCGATTCGTTCCACAGCGACATTCCGGCCGAAAAAGAGGACCGTGAGGGCTTCTACTGCACGGCCGACACCGGGATGAACGAATTCTGGTGGAGCATGCGTCACCCCGAGGGTCCGAAGATGAATGACACGGACTTCCACGGTCGGCCGGCCGGGCCGCTCACCCTTCCCGGTGACTATTCGGTCCGACTCGACATCGGCGACTTCTCACAGACCCAGCCATTCACGCTCCTGCTCGACCCGCGCATCGACACCAGCATCGAAGATCTCGAGGCGCAGTTCGCGCTCCAGATGCAGATCCGAGATCGGCTGTCGGAGGTGACCACTGCGATCAACCGGTGCCGCACCCTCAAGACGATGCTGGGCGGCTGGGCCGGACGACTCGACGAGATCGACGGCGGTGGCGACGCTGCTTCCGGCGCCCGAGAACTTTCCGACAAGATCGATGCGATCGAACGAAAGCTCGTGCAACCCGATCTGGCATCGGAGGGCGACAGCCTCAACTACCGCGAACAACTGTGGGAGAAGCTCGCCGACCTCGTCCCGGTGGTCGCCAGCGCCGACGCGAAGCCCACGGCGCAGTCGTACGCCGTGTTCGAAAAGCTCTCCGGGGAGATGGATCCACACCTCTCGGTCCTCGACGAACTCATCGCCGGCGATCTCGCAGCGCTCAACGATGCACTCGGCGCGCTCGGTGTCGACGTCGTCGACGCCTAGGCGTTCCCCTCCGTGGAACTCCTCGCTCTGCTCGGCGTACTCCTGCTCGTCTACCTGTCCTTCGCCGTGTCGGCGTCGGCCGGGTTGGGTGGCTCGCTGGTACTCGTGCCGACGCTCGTGGTCTTCCTCGGGTCCAAGGAGGGCATTGCGCTCGCGGCGCTCCTCTTGGCGAGCAACAACGTCTTGAAGATCGCGGCCTACCGCCGCACGTTGCCCATACGCGCCGCAGCCGGTGTCGTGTTGCTGCTGATCCTCGGCGCAGCGGTGGGCTCGACCCTGCTGGTTGCGGCGCCCGACTGGGTCGTGACGCTCGGTGTGGTGGCAATGTTCGGGGCGACGCTGATCGCAGAACGCTACGAACTGCGGTTGGCGCGGGCCGGTTTTGCGCCCCTGTTGTCGTTCGCCTCGGGGGCAACGTCGGGATTCTCGGGAACGTCGGGCCCACTGAAGGGCGTTGCGATCCGCAACCTCGACCTCGATCGACGCCATTTCGTCGGGGCTGCATCGCTGGCCTCGTTCGCAGGCGATGCCACCAAGACTGCGATCTTTGCCGAAGCCGAGTTGCTGGGTCGACAGTCGGTGCTGCTTGCGTTGGCCGCCGTGCCGTTGATGGCGCTCGGCACGTGGACGGGTTCGACCTTCAACAATCGGAGCGGGGAGCGCCGCTTTGCCATGCTCTTTTGGACCGTCATGACCGGCTACACGGTTCGGCTCGGCTTCCTGTTGGCCTGAGGCAACGGTCCGATCTCGTCAGAATCGCCAGGGGTAGTCCATGCCGCGGCCGCCATAGGTGGTGTCGTTGGCCAAGAGACGCTCCCGGACGGGGCCGAGCGCAGCGGCATCGATGCACGTCTGGGCCATGGCAATGGCGCCGTGCAGCATCGCCTCATCGGCATCGTCGGTCTTGCAGTGCTGCGTGAACTCCGGTTGATGGTTCACCGCCGGGGCACAGTCGAGTCCCAGGCTCGGATGAATCGTCGGTAGCAGGAGCGAGACGTTCGCCATGTCGGTCGACGCTGCGCCCTGCCGGGGTCGCGGGGCAAACGAGCGACCCAATCCCTCGGCGTTCGTCCGGTAGAGCAGGGCGAGTTCCTCATCGTGCTCGAACTCGGTGTACGGCGGGCCATGATCCTCGATCGCAAGGGTTGCGCCCGTCGCCAGCGCCCCCGCCTCGAAACACCGGTGGACCCGCCCCTGCAGTCGTTCGAGATCTGCGACGGCCGGGGCTCGCACGATGTAGCGGGCGGTCGAATGCGACGGGACGATGTTCGGTGCATCGCCTCCATCGGTGACGATGCCATGGATCTGGTCACCTGGGAGCAGGTGTTGGCGAAGCAGACCGATCCCCACTTGGGCCACCGTGATGGCGTCGGCTGCGTTGATTCCTTCGTGGGGGGCGAGCGACGAGTGCGCCGACTTGCCGTGCATGTGGTACTCGCATTCGGTCGCGGCGAGGGTCGGGAAGACGTCGGACTCCATCGGCGCAGGATGGATCATCATCGCCAGGTGGAGTCCGTCGAAGACGCCGTCCTCCAGCATGATGATCTTGCCGCCTCCCCCCTCTTCGGCCGGGGTCCCCAGTACCCGAATGGTGATGCCGGCCTCGTCGGCGACACGAGCCAAACCGATACCGGCGCCGACGCCGGAGGCGGCGATGATGTTGTGCCCGCAGGCGTGGCCGACCCCCGGGAGCGCATCGAGTTCGGCACAGATCCCGACCACCAGCGATCCACTGCCGTATTCGGCGACGAACGACGTGTCGAGGCCGGCAACACCGGTGGTCACGTCGAACCCGGCATCGCTCAGTGCCTCGACGCACACCTTGGCGGCATGTTCCTCTTCGAACGCCAGTTCCGGGTGCTCCCAGAGTTCGTGCGAGACCGATGTCAGGACTCCTGCAGCACTCCTGACATCGGTCGCCGCGGATGCCTTCATGGTGTCGACGCTCATCGTCTGACCGTAGAGGCTCCGTCCTCGGCGCCTGACATAGACTCTCCCTATGCCCCTGCCGCCGATGTTTCCGGATCTGGCATCACTCGATCTGTTCGTGTCGGTCGTCGAACTCGGAAGCGTGTCACGCGCTGCAGACGCCCACGGGATCACCCAACCGTCGGCCAGCAGCCGCATCAAACACCTCGAGCGACAACTCGATCTTCGGCTTCTCGACCGCAGCCCCGGTGGGTCGGTTCCGACCGACGCCGGAGTGGTCGTGGCGGGCTGGGCCGAGGGGATACTCCGCGCGGCTCATCAGCTCAGTGCCGGGCTTTCGGCGTTTCAGGCCGAGCAGGTCGGTCGTCTCCGCATCGCGGCGAGCTTCACGATTGCGGAATACCTCCTTCCCCGATGGCTCGACCGTTTCTCGCGGGCGCATCCTCGGGACTCGATCGCACTCGAGGTCGCCAACTCGACGACCGTCATCGATCGGCTCCGCCATGGTGGGGCCGATCTCGGGTTCATCGAGACACCGTCGGAATTGTTCGGGTTGGAGGAACTGGTGGTTGGCCACGACGAACTCGTCACGGTCGTGGCCCCAAGCCACCCATGGGCCGAACGCAAATCCGTGCCCGTCGAGGCGCTCGCTGCGACCCCGCTGGTCACGCGGGAAGCCGGTTCCGGCACCCGTGAAGCGCTCGAGACGGCGCTGAGCGACCTCGGACTCGGCGAACCTGGTGCTGTCCTCGAGTTGGGCTCCACCTCTGCCGTTCGCGCCGCAGTCGTCCAGGGCAACGCTCCCACGGTGATCAGCCGGCTTGCGATCGCCGCCGAGGTGGCCGGTGGTCAACTCGTCGAGATCGAGACACCCGGTCTCAGCATCGGTCGGGATCTACGAGCTGTCTGGCCGACCGGCACCGAGCTGCCGCCGCTCGCCCGGGCACTCCTCGACGAGCTCGAGTGAACCCTGTTGTTCAGCCCAGCCGAAGCCGTTCTGCGACCAGACCCATCACCTCGGCCTCGGCCTCGCGGGTTGGCCCGCACGGTGACACGTTGATCACCTTGGCGCCAGCCTCCACATAGGGCATCAGGAAGTCGGCGATGTCATCGGCTGTTCCCATTGGCGTGTACTTCTCGAACGCCTCGAACGGGATGCCGTAGAAGGTCTGCATGCCGTCCGCCACATAGCCCCGCGCTTCGGCTCGGTCGTCGCCGATACCCGCCCAGATCTGCAACCCGTGCTGCCAGTCCACGTTCCGTTCGGCACCGAGCTGTTCGGTCATCGCCACACCCGCAGTGAAACGGCCGACGGAGCACCACGAGGCGAGCCATCCATCACCGAGGCGAGCGGCCCGATCGATGGCAGCATCACTGCGGCCGCCGACCGTGAACGCAACCCGCGGTTCCGGTATCGGACGAATCAACGCATCGGCGAACTCGTAGAACGTTCCGTCGCCGTCGACGGTCTCGCCGTCGAGCAGCCGTCGAACGATGGCAAGGGCAGCGTCGGTTCGACGACCGCGCGTCGCAGGGTCGATCTCGCAGACCTCGAACTCGTGCCGGTCCTCACCCCCGACCCCTACGCCGATGGTGACCCGTCCCGGGGCCATCTCGGCCAGCGAGGCGATCTGGCGAGCGGCCACGAGCGGATGACGAAGTGACAACAGGAACACACCGAGGTACAACCCGAGACGAGGCTCCATCCCACCGATCGCAGCGAGGCGCACCGGACCGTCGATCCCCGCCCCTCCCACGAAGCTGACATGGTCGGCCGTGAAAATGTGATCGATACCGGCATCGGCAACGGCAGCGAGCCGACGGCGCTGATCCTCGGCCGACACACGGCCGAGGTCCCAGGGCGGCGTCACACCGACGCGGACATCGTTCACGAGAAGAAGCCGCCGACGGTCTCGATGTTGAGCTGTCCGGCCAGCCCGGCGCTTCGGTGCACGGCGGCGGCCTGCCACTCCGGTGAGGACGACATGGCGAGCAGGGCACCTCGACTCGGGTACTTGGCGATCGCCACCTCGTCCCAGAGATCTTCGACCTGTCCGAGCGACAGGAAGGTGACGTCACCGACGAACATGATCTCGCCGTCGTAGTCCTGGATGATCTGGCTGACCGCTTGGCCGTAGAGGTTGTACGCCTCCCGACCGGAGAGGGTGGTTTCGCGGCCGTCTTCGTATTCGGCCGCTGGCTTGAAGCGCAGCAGGTTGACCATGTAGATCGGCCCATCCGGGCCGGGCTCCATCATCTCGGCGAGACGCTGCCGATCGGTCGGCATCACCTCGTTGACGACTTCCATTGCCTGCTCCTCCACTGATCGACCAACGTCACCGAGACTACGCTCGGGCGTCATGTCACACGAAGCTCGCCTCGCTGCCGCCGGCATCGAGCTCCCGACGCCCATGCCCCCCGCCGGCCTGTACGTCTCGGCAGTGATCAGCGGTGGACTCCTGCACGTTGGAGGCCACGGACCCGTTGCCGCGGACGGTTCGATGATCACCGGCAAGGTCGGTACCGACGTCGATCTCGACACTGCGAAACACGCAGCGCGCTTGACCGGCCTGCAACTTCTCGCTGCTGCTCGCGTCGAGCTCGGCTCGCTCGATCGCATCACGCGGGTTGTGAAGGTGTTCGGGATGGTGAACTGTGCACCGGGTTTCACCAACACTCCCGCAGTGATCAATGGCTGCTCCGAACTGTTCCACGAGGTGTTCGGTGAGGCCGGGGTGCACACCCGTTCAGCTGTTGGCATGGCCGAACTGCCGTTCGACATCGCCACCGAGATCGAAACGATCTTCGAAATCGCTCCGAACTAGCTCTGTGGGCGGAGCGTGCCAGCAACACCGTCGGCGGACCATTCGCTGACGAAGCGGTACCGGTCACCGCGAATCAGGGTGGTACGCCATTCGACCGGCTTGCCGTCGAACGTGCCGAGTCGCTCGAGACTGAAGGCAGCAACACCTGAGCGAAGCTCGAGCAGGGTGCGATCGGCCGGCGCCGGGATGACAGGCGTCAGACGCTCCCACCCGGCGGTGGGTGTGGGGGCGCCGATCCGACGCATCTCGGCGTACAGCGCGGTGTGCGACCAGTCGACGTCGAGGAGGGGTGCCCCATATGTGAGCGGTATCCAGGCGCGGTCGACCGCAAGCGGGGCGTCACCGGCTCGCCGCAGACGGGCGAGCAGGACGAACTCGGTGTCCTCGTCAAGTTCGAGGTGCGCAGCGGCGATCGAGTCGGTCACCACATCGAGTTGCAGGACCTCACTCGTCTGTTCCGTCCCGGTCGCTTCGATCGATTGGAACAGGCTGTAGAGCGCGCCGAGTGGTTGCTCGAACTCACCGCGGTTGATGACGGTGCCCCGGCCTCGTTCTCGCTTCAGCATGCCGGTCTTGTTGAGTTGCCGGATCGCTTCTCGGACGGTGTGGCGACTGACCTCGTAGTCGGTGGTGAGGTTCAGATCGGTCGGGAACCGTCCATCCTCGAATTCGCCGTTGTCGATCCTGCGCCGAAGGTCCGCTTCGAGTTGGGCCCAGAGCGGGAGCGGATGATCCCGATCGAGCGGTGTCGCCGGCATGAGATGCACATTGGTCCAAAAGACCGGACATTGCAACATTTCGTGGTCAATGCCGAGGGAATGCGATGACAGCACGCTTCTTCGGTGCCCCGGGGTAGTTCTGCAACCGATCTCTTACCGTGCCGCGACATGATCAGTAGGTGATCTCGCCTCCACCTCGCTGCTACAAGGCCCGACTCGGCATCCTCGGCGCGTGCCTCATTGCGTTCGGCGCCGGCTGCAGTGAGTCGCCAGGTGTTCCTGCCGGGTCCGCAGAGGACGTACTGGACGCATCCACCAGCGTCCCGGCAGCACCGGCGAGCAACGAGACGGAGCACGGGCACGACGCAAGCGAATCGGACACCCTCACGGGTATCGACTTCCTCGGCGACTACGTCCTCGTCGATGAGGTGTTCGGCACCGAGGTCACCGTGAGCATCGCGAATGGTGTCCGCACGATGATGGCCAATGCGCTCCCGAACCATCGGTCCGGCGAGTTCCCCAACGACGGCAATCCACACTCGATCACCGAACAGACGCTGTCGTACGAGTTCACCACTGCGCCCGTCTACCTCGGCACCGTCACTCCTACCCGCGTACCGGGAGTGGCACTCAACGGCGTTTCGATGGAGCCAGGCACCGCCGAAACCGCGACCTGCGCCAACGGTGAGACCTACCGCATCGAGGCACTCCAGGACTTCCTCGACTTGGGCCTCGACATGAACAACGCCCACGTGCAGCCCGGCGGCAAGTACCACTACCACGGCCGGTCCGACCTGCTGGTCGACGCCTTCGACCAGGGCGACGATCTTGTACTCGTCGGGTTTGCCGCCGACGGGCACCTCATCTACGCATCGGTTTCCGACGCATACGCATCCAGCTATGGCCTGACCGACGACGTCCGCTCGGGAACCAATTGTGTCCACACCGGCCGGGCCGGAGTGTCCGTGGACCTCGAAGGGACCGTGGCAGACGGAACCTACGTGGGTGACTGGGTCTTCACCGACGGATCCGGTGACCTCGACGAGTGCAACGGGACCTTCATCGACGGCAACTACGCCTACCTCGTCACCGCCGACTACCCGTATATCCCTCGTTGTCTCATGGGCAACGTCGAGGGCGACGTGGGCCGACCGGCACCGGGCGATGACCGCCCGCCTGACGCACCCGATCTCGCCGACGCCGCAGCGGCCCTGGGCGTGACCGAGGCAGAACTCGTCGACCTCCTACCACCGCCAGGTGAGCCGCTCGACGACGCAGCCGCCGCACTGGGCGTGACCGTCGACGAGTTGCGGCAGATCCTTCCGCCCCCACCTGGTCGCTGAGAGGAACCCAGCCCCCGAGGTGAGCGTCCCCTACTCGACCACAGCCTCGTGCTCGTCGCCGTTCGTCGTGCCGAAGGGCAGGAGGGACGCCACGAACATGGCGGCACAACCCCAGGCGAGTCCGACGACGGCCGAGATGGCGGTGTTGACGAGCCAGGCCAGGAAGCCACCGATACCTCCGAGATCTTCCACCTGTGCCTCTGCGTCGTGGATGACGTCGTAGGGCCAATCCCACCCGAGTTCGTGGGCTCCGGCGACGAGAATGTGACCACCCACCCAGAGCATCGCTGCAGTACCCACCACGGTGAGGAACGTCAGGACGTTCGGCATGGCATGCACCAGCCCACGGCCGATCCGTTTCGACCGCTCGGATTCCTGCTGGGTCATCATCAACCCGACATCGTCCATCTTGACGATCAGCGCCACGAGGCCAAAGACGACAACGGTCACCAGCACGGCGACCACGACGAGCACCGCCCCCCGGGTGACGAAGGGCTCCTCGATCACTTCCTTCAGCGCGATGACCATGATCTCACCCGACAAGATGAGGTCGGTGCGGATCGCTCCGCTGACCGTTGACTCCTCGGCGTTGGGCCCCTTGACCGCAGCCGGGACATCGTGATCGTGATCATCACCCCGTATCGCATGGATGATCTTGTGTGCTCCCTCGAAACACAGGAACGTGCCGCCAGCGATCAAGATGAGCTCCACCATCGTGGGGAGGAACTCGCTGAGGATCAGAGCCGCCGGCAGAATGAACAGCACTTTGTTGCGAATCGATCCCTTCGCGATGCGCTTGATGATCGGGAGTTCTCGCTCTGCCGCGATCCCTTGCACATAGGTCGGCGTCACGGCGGTGTCGTCGACCATCAGGCCAGCGGCCTTCACCGACGCGCGGCCCGCCGCCGCTCCCACATCATCGATCGAAGCGGCTGCGAGCTTCGCCAGCGCCGCCACGTCGTCCAAGAGCCCGACAAGTCCCCCAGCCATGATCCGGAACCTACCGCGCGAGTCGCTGGCCCTACACTCACCGAACGATGACCGTGCACGAGATGAACATCCGGGTTCGCTTCGGTGAGCTCGATCCGTACAACCACGTCAACCACGCCGTGTACATCTCGTACTTCGAGGCAGCACGAGTCGAACTGCTGATGGAGGCAGGGGTCTCGCTCGGCCGGATGCGGGCCGATGGCCATTCGATCGTGGTGTCGGAGATCCACACCAAGTTCCTCGGGATGGCCGAGGAACTCGACGACCTGGTCGTCGAGACCGAGATCCTCGAGTTCCGGCGTGTCACGTCGACGTGGCGACAGCGCATCATGCGCAACGACGACGTCATTGCGACGCAGGAGCTTCGTGCGGCTCTGATCACCAACGACGGCAAACCGGTTCGCTTCCCTGACGCGATGATCGAGTCACTCCGTCCTTGGTTCGCCGCAGAACTCGACTGACGGTTCGCGCCCGGCCCCCGTACTCGGCCAGTATGGGCCCATGAAAATCAGCACGACGATTGGCTTCAACGGCGACCCGCAGCGCCTTGCGCAGCAGGCACAGGATCTCGAGTCGGCAGGTGTCGACCTGCTGTGGGGTGCAGAGATCTACGGCTACGACCTCATCTCCACCCTCGGCTACATCGCCGCCAAGACCGAGCGGGTCGAGTTGATGACCGGGATCATCCCGCTGTACTCCCGCAGCCCGGCCCTCATTGCGCAGACGGCCGCAACGCTCGACGCCCTGTCGGGTGGCCGGTTCATTCTCGGCCTCGGCACGTCCGGTCCGCAGGTCATCGAGGGCTGGCACGGCGTGCCGTTCGACAAGCCGATGGCGCGGACCCGAGACACCATCGAGATCTGTCGCAAGGTGTGGAGCGGTGACAAGCTCACCCACGACGGCTCGTCGTACAAACTCCCGTTCGAGGGCGGTACCGGGCTCGGCAAGCCGATCCGGTTCATGGACCGCCCGCCCGCCAACGACATCCGCATCGGTATTGCCTCGATCGGTCCAAAGAATGTCGAGCTCACCGCCGAAATCGCCGACATCTGGCAGACCATCCATTTCGTCCCCGACCGCTTCCAGGACGTCTGGGGTGATGCGCTCGCCGCCGGAGCCGCCAAGCGCGATCCGGACAAGAAACCACTCGAGATCATCGCCGGTGGCTTCGTCGCAATCGGCACGGGTGACCACATCCAAGAAGCGCGCGACCAGGCACGGGGCCTGATCGGCTTCTACGTCGGCGGGATGGGCGCAAAGGGCAAGAACTTCTACAACGACCTTTTCAAGCGCTACGGCTGGGTGCAGGAAGCCGAGGAGATCCAAGATCTCTTCCTGTCGGGCAAACGGGCCGAGGCGATGGCCGCCGTGCCCGAGGAATACATCGACCTCTCGGCGTTGATCGGTGACGAGGGCTACGTGCGTGAGCGGCTCCAGGTGTTCAAAGAGGTCGGTGTCACCCACCTCAATGTCAACGCCGTCGGTCCCGACTCGCTGGCGACGTTCGAGAAGCTGAAGGCCTGGAGCGAATAAGTCGATCCGTGACGGCTCTCGAACTGACCGCCAAACTCAACCGAATGGTGGCGCCAATCCACGGCTTCATCTACTTCGCGCCCGAAGCGACCGAGGAATACGAGGCGCTCCACCTTCCGGCATCACACCACTACTTCGCCAGCCGAGCTGCAGCACTGGGGTCCGTCCCGGCCGAGGTGGTGGTTGCGACGTTCTTCAACTTTCCCCCCTTCATGGTCGAGGTGGCGATCCCCGACGCCTGGTCGATCGCGTCACCGGCTGCAATCCAGACGGCTCGCATGCGGGCTGCCGGTCGTGCACTCCGCACACTCGCCGGCCCGGCACTCGACGCTGATGACATCGCCGAGGCCTCCGCACTCACCCGGCGAATCATCGACGGCATCGAAGACGCCGGACGGCCACTCGCAGCAGGCAATCGCGCGGTTCCCGAACCTGAAGATGCCTGGGAACGACTCTGGCAACGCATCACGATCCTCCGCGAATGGCGAGGTGATGTCCACATCGCCGCATTGGTTGCTGCTGCAGTCGACCCGGTCGAAGCGCTCCTGCTCCACGCAGCGACCGGTCAGGTTCCGCTCGCAGCGCTCAAGGCCACCCGACCGTGGAGCGAGAAGGCCTACGAGGCGGGGATCGAGCGTTTGCAAGCTCGCGGATTGTTCGATGATGGTGGCACCTTCACCGATGACGGCAGAGCGTTTCGCGAGGAGATCGAGCACATCACCGACACGGCGTCGCTCCCGCTGGTCGAGGCGATCGGCGCCGTCGACACGCAGCGGCTCCTCGAGTTGCTGCGCCCGGTTCGCAAGGCACTCACCGATGGGGGCGCATTTGCGGCGATGCGGATGAAGCGATGAAGGTCGTGGGGGCCGGGCTCGGCCGGACCGGAACGCTCTCGCTCAAGTTTGCGCTCGAACGGTTGCTGGACGCACGGTGCTATCACATGATGGAGGTCGGTGCGGCGGGCCACGTTGATGCCTGGTACCGAGCTGCGACCGGCGAGTCCGTTGATTGGCAGGCACTGTTGGGCGACTTCGACGCCATCGTCGATTGGCCCGGCGCAGCATTCTGGGAGCAATTGAGCAACGCGTTCCCCGATGCGCTTGTCCTGCTCAGTCACCGTCCACTCGATCGCTGGTACGAGAGCGCATCGTCGACGATTCTTCCTGACACCGACAATGACGGAAGCACCGAAGCCCTCGAGTTCGAGCGAATGTGGCACGCAATTCGCAACGAATTCACGCCGAACTGGGCCGATCGCAACGTGACGATCGAGGCGGCTCGCCGCCACAACGAGCGAGTCGTCAACACCGTGCCGGCAGATCGGCTGCTCGTTTACGAGCCCGGCGACGGATGGGGGCCGATCTGCGATCGGCTTGGGATCCCGGTGCCCGACGAGCCGTACCCCCATGTCAACACTCGTGAGCAGTTCTTGCGCCGCCGCGAACAGAACAGGGCAGAGCGCAACCCCGGTTAGTCGTCGATCGATTTCACCACGCCTGCTTCGTGGAGCGCATCGATCGTCGAGTCGTCCAGGCCCAGGTCGGTCATCACCTCGCGAGTGTGCTCGCCGAGCCGCGGGCTCGGACCACGAATCTCAGCTCGCGCTTTCTCCATTCGAATCGGCATCCCACTGGTGGCGTACCGACCAACCGTCGGATGTTCGAGTTCGACAACAAAGTCGTTGGCCCTGACCTGATCGTCGAATGCCGCCTCGTGTGGCGTGTTGTAGGGGCCGCATGGGTAGCCGTGAGCTTCGAGGAGCTCGATGAGTTCGCTGCTGGTCCGTTCGGCAAAGAACGCCTCCATTGCGTCGACAACCGCCAAGAACTCGTCATTGACCGCCATGCGCGGTGGTGCTGCGATTCCCGTCGCCTGATGAAGCTTCGCAAAGAGATGGGCTGAGAGGCCAGCGACCGAGATCAATCCATCGGCTGTGGGGTAGTGCCGAAAGTACAGCCGAAAGACACCGCCTGCGGCCTCTACACGTCGTTCGTAGTGTTCCCGCTGCTCGGCGAACGTCAGGCCGCCAAGCCGGAGCGCATCGATCTCCTCCTGCAGTCGCTCGTACCCCTCGGCGTCTTGCTCGAACCACGCGACTGTCGGGGTACACAGACTCATTGCGGTACCGAGTAACGACGTGTCGATACGTTGGCCCTCCCCGGTCTGATCGCGGTGCCGAAGTCCGGCCATCACCGCGAACGCCGACACCATGCCGGTGCCGTAGTCGTTGACCGCAGGGCGGGTCGACTGGGGGGTGCCTTCTCGGGTTCGGTTCATCGTCCAACCGATGCCACTTCGGCCCTGCACCAGCACGTCGTAGCCGCCGTGGTGAGCAGCGGGGCCCTCCGGTCCGAGCGCTGTGTGGGTGAGGTGCACGAGCCGGGGGTTGATCGTTCGAGCGTGATCCCAGTCGAGACCGTAACGTTCGAGATCAGCGGGTTTCATGGCAACCAGAGCGACATCGGCCCACGCAAACAATCGGTCCACGAGCGAGGGCGCCTCCTGCGAGGTCAGATCCAGCACAATCGCCCGCTTGCCTGGGTTCGTCGTGAGATAGGCGCGGCCGTCATCACCGATCGGAGCGAGATACCGCATGGCATCACCGACCGGCGGTTCGACCTTGACGACATCAGCACCGAGTCCGGCGAGCAGTCGACCACAATGCGGAATCGCTGCGTTCTGGCTGAATTCGACGATTTTGATGCCGTCGAGCACCCCGGGCAGTGTCATGGCGTTCCCCTTCTCCATCACGACGTGCCGAACGTAGCGGATCGGGCTCCACCGTCTACCCACTCGAGCGCGACCTCGCAGCGTTGGCCTGACCGGATGTGCAGCAGTTGCGCGAGACTGTGGCCGTGATTGTCATCGATGCGAACGGGAACGAGACGTGAGTTCTCCGGTTGACGAATTTCTCCCTGCGCCGATCGACGATCTTGTCGTTGCGCCGTTGCTCGAGTTGATCGAGAAACAGGCTGAGGAAGCTGACCGAACCCGCCGCATCGATCCTGCGGTGATCGACGGCTTGAAGTGCAGCGACATCATGCGCCTCCCTGCGAGCCGCGAGATTGGGGGGCTCGAAGCCACGATGCTCGCCATCGGCCGCGAACTCGAGGCGATCGCCGCTCGTTGTCCAAGCACGGCGTGGACCCAGTGGAACCACCAGTGTGTGTTCCACCTGTTCGCCGGGACCCTCGGCCCCGACCACGCAGATCTCTTGAGCGAGCTCATCGCCGCCGGAGAGTGGGTGTCGTTCCCGGCCGGAGCAGGATCAGGGGTGTACGGGCGGATCGATGGCGACGAAGTCTCGCTCACCGGGCGAGGCTCCTTCGCGACCGGAGCCGCCTACGGCGATTGGTGTGGGGTCGTGTTTGCGGTCGCCGACGAGCACGGCAAACGACTCGAGCCGCTCGATCTGCGTTTCTCGATGGTACGAAACGACTCGCACGGTGTTCGTATCGACCCGACATGGGACGGCTCCGGGCTCCGGGCCTCTGCCACCGACGACATCCACTACGACGACGTTCGTGTTCCGCTCGACCGGTGCGTGCCATGGTTCGGGGCAAACCGGGCCGAGAGTCTGCGGGTCGTCCCGGTGATCAATCATCGGTACCGCGAAGACTGGGTTGGGATCTCCGATCTCATGCTCGGTTGGATGGCCGTCGGTGTCACCCGGCGCGCCCTGGCGGAGATCGCGGACGAAAGCCGAACCCGCAAGGCGATCATGGGGACGAAAATGGTGGAGCGGCCCACTGTCCAGGTCAATCTCGGTGAGGCGATGTCGCTCATCGCGTCGGCGCGGGCTGCCGTCACCGAGGCATGCCATGAGGTCGACCGACGAATCGAGCAGCGGACGGTCCCGGACACCGCCGACTATTTCCGCCAGCAGGCGATCGTCTCGATGGCGGTCGATCAACTGTCGCATGCGATGGATCTGCTCGCCCGCGTGGAAGGTGGCAATGGGCTGCGAGAGAGCGGAACGTTTGCTCGACGCCAGCGCGATTTCCGGGCGATGCCGTTGCACATCAATGTCCACCGTGACCGCGTCACCCACCAGGTCGGCCGGCTTGCGCTCGGCATCGATCTGGATGCCTTCTGACCGACGTGTGAAGATCTCACCATGACCGAGATCGACACCGGAACCGACGACCTGCTCGCCCGCCGCGAGGGCCAGGTTGGCGTGATCACCTTCAACCGACCCGATCGTCGAAATGCGCTGAGCAACGCGATGTACCACGGCTTTCGAGCGGTGCTCCCGGCGTTCGCGACCGACCCCGACATCCGGGTCGTGTTGATCACCGGCGAAGGGGGCGCGTTCTGTGCGGGCGGTGACGTGAAGGGCATGAACGAAGCCAACCAGAGTGGCCGCTCGCGCGACGGGCAACCGAGCGCGTACGACGACCGCGTCGCCTCGCTCCGCCTTCGCCAACGGTGGGTGAGCGCCGCGATCCACGAGCTCCCCAAACCCACCGTCGCTGCCCTTCCAGGGGCAGCCGCCGGCGCCGGCCTGTCGATCGCTCTCGCAGCAGACATCCGTCTGGCCGCCGAACGGGCACTCCTCGTCACCGCATTTGCGAACGTCGGTGCGTCGGGTGATTTCGGTGGCAGCTGGTTTCTCACCCAGCTGCTCGGGCCTGCGAAGGCCAAGGAGCTGTACTACACGTCGCCCCGTCTGTCAGCTGCAGAGGCCGCCGATCTCGGTTTGGTGAACAGGGTGCTGCCGAACGAGGGATTTGCCGACGCTGCCCTTGACTACTGCCACGAGATCGCCACCAACGCACCGATCGCCATGCGCTACATGAAGGAAAACATCAACCGCGCGACGAGTGCTGATCTGCTCACCGCCCTCGACGCGGAGGCGAGCAACATGATCCGAACCATGTCCAGCGCCGATCACCGCGAAGCGGCGGCTGCCTTTGTCGAGAAGCGTTCTCCACGCTTCAGCGGCGAGTGACGGATTGCCGTCCGAGCGGCGAGTCACTCGAAGCGCAACGTGCCGTCGTCGAATGAGGCCTCGGGGAGTTCGTCTTTGTCGCGCCAGTAGTCCTGCGTGTGCAACCACGGCTGTCGATCACCTTGGCGAGGCATCAGGTGCAACCCGCGCGTGATGTAGCCGGGGTTGAAGTTCTCCGGATCGACCCACGGGGCCAGCGCCATGTCGACATCGGCCGCCGGAATCTCGGGGACGACAACCGACGCACCCCGCTCGTCCATCTCGTCCAGCAATCGGATCATCAAGTCGGCGAGGAGGTCGACTCGCAGGGTCCAACTGGCCCGGAAATAGCCGAAGACCCACAACATGTTCGGGACGCCGGTGAACATGGCGCCACGCCACGTGACGGTCTCGTGGAACAGCATCGGTTCGTCATCGATGGTGAAGGCGATGTCGCCGAGCACGTTCAGGTCGAAGCCGGTCGCAGTGACGACGATGTCGGCATCGAGGTTTTCGCCGGAGACAAGCCGAATACCGGCCTCGGTGAACGTCTCGATCTCGTCGGTGACCACCGAGGCGTCACCCGCAGCGATGGCCTGAAAGAGGTCCCCGTCGGGGACGAAGGCGAGGCGCTGCTGCCACGGCCGGTACGACGGTGTGAAGTGTGGGGCCATGTCGTAGTCGTCGCCGAGGTACTCGCGCATCCGCCCGTAGAGCTCTTCTTTCACGAGGTCGGGGAAGTGCACCGACGCCTCGGCGATCTGGGCCTGGTCGAACAGGATCTTGCGACGGACGATCTCATGGATCCATTCCTCGTCGATGTCGAGTTCCCGCAGCATCACGGCGACCTCGTTCTCGTTTCGACCGGCGGCAAAGTAGGTCGGCGACCGCTGCAACATCGTGACGTGGCCGGCCTTGGCCGCCATCGCCGGAACGATCGTGGCAGCGGTTGCGCCCGAGCCGATCACAACGACGTTCTTGCCGTCGTAGTCGAGGTCGTCGGGCCAGTGCTGGGGATGGACGACCGGACCGTCGAAGCGGTCCATGCCGGGCCACTGAGGCGTGTAGCCCTCGGCGTGGCGGTAGTACCCCTGGCACATCCACAAAACGTTGCAGGTGAATGTCAGGTGCTCGTCGGTGTCGAGGCGACGCACGCGAAGCGTCCACCGCCGATCGTCCGACGACCAGTGGGCGGAGTCGATCTGATGGCGGTAGCGGATGTACCGAGCAAGATCGTTTTCGTCGATGACCTCGCCCATGTAGGCGAGAATCTCCTCGGCGCTGGCAATCGGTGGACCGGTCCACGGCTTGAATCGGTACCCGAACGTGTGGAGGTCGGAGTCGGACCGAATCCCCGGGTAGGTGTGGGTGATCCACGTTCCACCGAACGACTCCTGATTCTCGAGCACCACGAAGGTCGTGTTCGGGCGTCGGGTCGCAAGATGGTACGCCCCACCAACGCCAGAGATACCGGCGCCGACGATCAGGACGTCGACATGTTCGACTGCGAGTGCGGTGTCAGCCACGATTCCTCCCCTGAGTTCTCAGAGCGTTGCACCTGCGAGGGATGCGGGGCCAACCAGGGTGTGATAGCCACCCGGCATGCATGCCGCATCCCCGACGCTGCACTTCTCTCGCGCCGAGTACGCCGACCGACTCGACGCCACGCGCACCGCCATGGAAGCAAAGGGGCTCGATGCGCTCGTTTCGGTCGACCCGTCGAACATGGCGTGGCTCACCGGGTACGACGGATGGTCGTTCTACGTCCCCCAGTGTGTGGTCGTCGGCCCCGACGGAGACCCGTTCTGGTTCGGCCGCGGCATGGACGCCCCCGGTGCAGCCCGCACCACCTACCTGGCCGATGCCGACATCGTTGCCTACCCCGACCGGTACGTCATGTCCGATGAGCGCCACCCGATGGACTACCTGGCCGGTGTTCTCACCGCACGAGGCTGTGGGCAGGGCCGGATCGGTGTGGAGATGGACAACTACTACTACTCGGCTCGAGCCCATGCCTCGCTCGACGCCCACCTTCCCGATGCCGTCCTCGTCGACGCCACCGGCTTGGTCAACTGGCGCCGCATCATCAAATCGCCGGCCGAGGTCGACTTCATGCGCGTGTCGGCACGCATCGTCGAGAAGATGCACGAGCGGATCGTCGAGGTGATGGAACCCGGCGTTCGAAAGAACGAGGTCGTGGCGGAGATCTACCGGACCGGCATCACCGGCGTCGACGGTCACGGCGGTGACTACCCGGCGATCGTGCCCCTCACCCCGACCGGGATCGACGCATCGGCTGCTCATCTCACCTGGGACGACAAGCCTCTCGAGCTCGGGGCCGGCACCTTTTTCGAGATCGCCGGTGTCTTCCACCGCTACCACGTGCCGCAAAGCCGCACGGTCTATCTCGGCACCCCGCCCCAGCACTTCTTCGATGCCGAAACCGCACTCGTCGACTCGATCGCCGCCGGTCTCGATGCCGCCCGGCCGGGCGCCACCTGTCACGACATGCACCGGGCGTTCATCACCGAGCTTCGTTCGCACGGCTTCGACAAGGAAAGTCGAGCCGGGTACTCGATCGGGCTCAGCTACCCGCCCGACTGGGGTGAACGGAACCTGAGCATTCGCGACGGTGACCTCACAGAGTTGCGTCCCGGCATGACGATTCACTTCATGCCTGCACTCTGGCAGGACGACTGGGGCCTCGAGATCACCGAGCCCATCCTCATCACCGATGGCGGCGCCGAGCCACTGTGCACCACCCCCCGACAACTCTTCGTCAAGGACTGACCCATGACGTCCCTTCCTCCCTCGCCGATCTCGACCACGGTCGACTACAACGCCGACGGCGTGCAGCACGGCCACCTCATGCTCCCCTACAGCCGCGACGACGCTGCCTACGGCTCGGTCATGATCCCGATCGCAGTCATCAAGAACGGTGACGGACCCACAGCACTTCTCAGCGGCGGGAACCACGGCGATGAGTACCAGGGCCCTCTCTCGCTGCTGAAGCTCGCCAACACCCTCGATCCCACCCAGATCAGAGGCCGGGTGATCATCGTCCCGACCATGAACCAACCCGCGTTTGCTGCAGCCAGGCGGACATCGCCGATCGACGACGGCAACCTCAACCGGATGTTTCCCGGCCGTCCCGACGGGACCCACACCGAACGCATCGCCGACTACTTCAGCCGCACCCTGTTGCCGATGGCCGATGCGGTCCTTGACATTCATGACGGCGGTTCGACACTCGAGTTCATCCCGATGGCATCGTCGCTGGCGCTCGACGACGCCGGTACCGAAGCAACGGGCGCACTTGCCGCCGAAGCCTTCCGTGCACCGTTCGTCACGAAGCTCGTCGAGCTCGACATGCTGGGCATGTGGGATCTGGTGGTCGCCGAGGCCGGTCTCCCCTTCGTCACCACTGAGTTGGGTGGTACCGGCTCGACCCGGCCGTGGATCGTTGCGATCGTCGACCGTGGTGTGCGCAACATCCTCCGTCACTGGGGCGTGTTGACCGGCGAACTCGAGGGGTCCCCATCACAGCGCATCGTCATTCCAGACAACGATGCATACGTGATCAGCGACACCGACGGCTTGATCGAGTGGCTGGTCGAACTTGGCGACCCGATCACGGCTGGCCAACCAATCGCCTGCGTGCACGAACCCCGAAGGCTCGGGGTCGAACCCACCGTGTACTGCGCAACGATCGACGGCCTTCTTGCGATGCGTCACCATCCTGGCCTTGTCAAGATGGGCGACGCGATCGCTATGCAGGCGCACCTCGCCTGATGGTCCCGGACCGAAGGACGGCGCGAATCGCGCCGTCCCACCCGGTTCCGTTCAGTTCACCTGCAGAATCTGCGCAATCGCGATCAGGGTGACGAGGACGGCGTTGGCAACCCGAAAGACCATGAAGGGGGTGCGTTGGAACGCAGCACCCATCTCGGTGTTGGCCATCGATTCCGGCATGCCCTTCATGAGCGCCATAAAGCCCTGCTGCGAGTTCTCGAAGGAGAGCAAGCCGAAAAGCCCGACGCCGACGGCCGCAACCGTGAGCAGGAACGCCGAATCGGAGTTGGCACCGAACACAATCGTGGCGGTGAGAGCTGCCACGGCGAGCATGTAGGTGCTCTGCGACGCTCGCAGGTTGCCGGCGATCTGATCGCCGAGCTTGATCCATGTCTTTTCGTTCATCGGGAACTTCCTTCGTGGATTGGTGCACTGATAATTAGCCTCAATTGGCCGGTTCGTCCACCGTCAGTCGTCGCAGTCGATCGAACGACGGTCCGTCCGTCGCTGCTGTGCCAGTCAGCCGATTGCGTCGTAGAGGATCGTCGTGTCGGCCATCCGAAGGGTCGGGTGGGCTGCCGCCACATCTTGCTGCAACTGGACGAACCAGTCACTCGCCATCATCTGGTCCTGGAACGCACCCCAGGCAGCCATCGACGGAAAATCCAACGTGTAGAACGCAACTTCGAGACCACCCGAGCCGACGGCAGGTCGAAGAAGTCGGGGGTTCTGGGCACCCCAGGCCTCGTGCTGCGGTCGGGCGGCGCGCGACCCCTCTTCGACGGCGTGGATCGCTCCAGGGCTTCCCTCCCAGCGAGTGACGGCGGTGATCATGATGTCTCCTTTCGAGAGCGGCGACACCACACCCCGTGGCTCGCCGAGCCCG
>Ga0181578_10000094_pt1 | contig 72677 bp, 77 predicted proteins | sample 071ome_21_FD_148659 | JGI IMG/M metagenome (GOLD analysis project Ga0181578, IMG submission 148659) | Coastal salt marsh microbial communities from the Groves Creek Marsh, Skidaway Island, Georgia - 071401CT metaG (spades assembly) | ecosystem: Environmental > Aquatic > Marine > Intertidal zone... | reverse complement strand
GTCTTAAGGTTGATAAGTAGTTCGCTATTGCTTGGTGCTATAAGTTAGATTGCATTCAATCTATGGCGGGACTTGAACCTGCGACCCCAGCATTATGAGTGCGCCGGACCAAAAATAAATTCTATTAAAAACAATGTATTAATGACTAAAAACTGCTTTGTAGTATAGAAGTAGTAAAGTCAGTTGCCTTCCTAATTTTCAACTACAGAACACAAACAGTGTGTTTGACCACACTGTTTCAAGGCTCTTGGAACTTACAAAGTTCTTTTAATGGGGCGAGCCACTCAATCAACTCCCTCGATAAGTCGAGAAGCCGTATGGACTGAGTAGTAGCGGGACGTGATAGTGCGAATCTTCAGAGATGCCAAATCGAATGGGGACGATATCCAAAAAAGGATACTCGGGTAATGCAGTACCTTGCGCTTTAAGATAGTCGCCAGCATGAAATGTGATTTCGTAGATCCCGAATTGAGCGTCGTCATCTGAGAGTAATTTTTCAGATACACGTCCGTCACCATTGGTCGTAAAAATGCCCAATTCCTTAGGATTTGGTTCAAGGCGCTTAAGAGAAATTCGTAACCCTTGGGCAGGAGTTCCCTTGGCTGTATCGAGTACGTGAGTCGAGAGTGTAGTCATGCGAACCTCAGCTTAAATAATCTTGGATAAGTTGGTTTGTCGGATGCGTTTTGAGTTGTTCCGCGAGATAGTCGAGGAGTAGTTCAACTTTGAGCGCTCGACCTTTGCGTTCAGGCATCAAAGCCCGAATCCCCAGGTTTTGCGGTTCAAACTTCCTTAAAACAGGTTTCAACAAGTCGTCGCGCAATGCATCGGCACAAGTCCAAATGGATTGCTGGACCAGGCCTTTTCCACTAATAGCCCAGTCGGTCAAAATCTCACTAGATGACGCATCAAGGCCGCCTGAGATAGCAACAGATTCGAGTTTTCCATTGATCAAGAATTGCCAGCGAAAGCGCGTTGATCCAGGGAATCGAAGGAGTAAACATGAATGATTTTTAAGGTCATATGGTGTTTTTAATTCGCTTCCTTGGTCTAAATAATCACGGCTACCAGCAGTTATTCTGTGATCAGGAACGAGCGGGCGCATAACCCAAGAGGAGTCAGGTAAGTAGCCTTGGCGAAGTGCGAGGTCGACTTTTTCTTCAACTAAATTGACTGCACGGTCGGTTACATCAAGACGAATATCGATACTTGGATATTCATTTTTGAATTGCCCCAAAATTGGAGCGATGACTGAGCGCCCCAGTGCATAGGGTGCAGAGATTTTAATTACGCCCTCGGGTGCTGCCTTCATTCGATCCAGTTCGTTTTGGCAATCAGCAAACTGGTTCAGCACCGATTGGCAGGTGCTGTAATAAAGCTCTCCTGCTTCGGTTGGTCTGACTGATCGAGTCGTCCGATGCAATAAACGAACTCCGAGCTTTTGTTCGAGCTTGTGTATGCGTGAGCTGACTACGGCGGTTGATATTCTGAGGTCACGACCGGCAGCTGAAAAACTCTCGAGGTCGACGACACGACAAAACACTGTAATGTCATCGATCTCATACATGTCAGTTGTTCTCCAGCCAATGCCCGAGCATGGCGCGCTCTTCGGATTTCATTTGAGTCATGTTACCTAATGGCATGGCTTGAGAAGCAACTGATTGTGCATGCACCTGTGCTTTATATCTCTGCACATCCGCAAGCGTTTCGAGAATGACACCTTTTGGTGGTGCCGTGAATCCTGCCATTATTGGTTGGGCTGCATGACATCCAGCGCAGTGGGTCGTCACAATTGTTTGTACTGCATCATCAGTGACAACGTCGTTGGCATTGATCGTGACTGTTTCAGGCTTTGCCCAGATTGCGAGAACGATGATTAAGATCGAAGCAGTTGGCCACTGCCATTTCACTCGAAGCCCCGTCGCTCCAGCATGCCCTGCATTGAAGTAGTCTCGAATGATTGCGCCTATGAGAACGACGAGACCTACCAATATCCAAAGATCGTCGCCCACGAATGTCATTGGATAGTGGTTCGAGAGCATCATGAATAACACTGGGAGCGTGAGGTAGTTGTTATGCGTCGAGCGTTGTTTTGCTTGTTGTCCAAGCGCTGGATCAGGTGCTTCTCCGCGTTGAAGTGATGCGACCACTTTTTTCTGATTAGGGATGATGATGAAAAAGACGTTACCGGTCATCCAAGTTGCGACCATTGCCCCAACATGCAGAAGTGCTGCGCGAGAACTGAATATCTCGCTGTACGCATAGGCTGCTACAACCACAACAGCATAAACAACGAAGCCGAGTATCAAAAAGTTCTTACCAATTGGTGTCTTGCAAATGAGGTCATATACGACCCACCCAAGTGCCAGTGAGGCGAGAGATAGAGCGACTGCTTGCATAACTGTTATGTCAGCAACAGATGAGTCGATTAGAAACGCTTGTGCACCCCAGTAGTAGGTGACTGCTAATAGCGAGAATCCGCTAATCCACGTGAAATAGCTTTCATATTTGAACCAATGGAGTTCTTTTGGCATTGAGCCTGGGGCAACCAGGTATTTTTGCACATGGTAAAATCCGCCTCCGTGGACACTCCATGATTCACCATGAACGCCTTTGGGTAGAAGTGCCGCTTTACGTAAAGATAAATCGAGCCATACAAAATAAAACGAGCTTCCGATCCACGCGATCGCCGTGATCACGTGAAGCCATCGCAATAATAAGCTTGCCCAGTCCATCCAGTATTCAGCCATGATGCATCCTCAGGTCGGTGCGTGTTACGTTTGGCAGAGTTTAAAGGCCGTTGTTCTGAATAATTACCCTTAATTTTTGCTCATATTATCAAAAAAATATTGATAATCTCGAGCGCGATATTCGAGATAATGCACGCTCATTCGAGGAGATGATCATTGAACTCACAGTATCCACGCGATTTACAGGGATATAGCAGTCGCCCGCCACATGCAAACTGGCCAGGCAAAGCTCGCGTCGCAGTGCAATTTGTTTTGAATTATGAGGAAGGTGCGGAGAACTGCGTACTTCATGGCGATCAAGCGAGTGAGATCTTCCTTTCCGAAATTATCGGGGCGCAACCGTTCGTAGGGCGTCGTCATTTATCGATGGAATCGATTTATGAGTACGGATCTCGAGCGGGAGTCTGGCGTGTTCTGGAACTATTTCGATCACGCCAAGTGCATCTGACAGTTTTTGGGGTAGCCATGGCAATGGAGCGCCACCCAGAGGTTGTTGATGCGATGTTGGCTGATGGTCATGAAATTGCGAGTCATGGATATCGATGGATTAATTACGACGGCTTTTCTGAAGCCCTTGAGCGCGAACACATGGAGAAAGCGATAGAGATTCATGAGCGATTGACTGGGGCGAAGCCTGCTGGATGGTATACCGGTCGAACTAGTGAGTTCACTCGTGGATTGGTTGCTCAGCACGACCACTTTGAGTATGACGCTGATGACTATTCTGATGACTTGCCGTTTTGGAGTCGGGTCGAGCAGGCACGTCCACATCTCGTTGTCCCGTACACGCTAGACACGAACGATATGCGATTCGCGACACCGCAAGGATTTCATACCGGCGAGCAATTTTTGCAGTATCTCAAAGATGCTTTTGACGTCCTGTATGCGGAAGGGGCATCAGCACCGAAAATGATGTCAGTTGGGTTGCACTGTCGTTTGATTGGTCGACCAGCGCGTTTCAAAGCACTGCAGCAGTTTTTGGATTACGTATTAAGTCATGATCGGGTTTGGGTTCCGCGCCGTATCGACATCGCGCGCCATTGGGCTCAAGAACACCCTTACAAGGAGAGCATGTGAGTCAAACTCCCTATCCAAAGCAACTCAATAAAGCTGATTTTGTTGATGCATTCGGCAGTATCTATGAGCACTCGACATGGGTTGCTGAGGCTGTTTACCCATCAATGACGCCAGGAATTGATGCGCAGTCAATGGCAGAGGCGATGCGATTGGTAGTTGAAGAAGCGTCTGATGTGTTGAAGTTAGAACTGTTGCGTGCTCACCCAGACTTGGCAGGACGATTGAGTTTGGCTGAGCTCACTGAATCATCACGCTCAGAGCAAACAGGCGCAGGTCTTGATCAGTGTACTCCTGCTGAGTTGGCAGAGTTTCAGGATTTAAATAACGCATACCTCGAAAAATTTGGGTTTCCATTTATATTTGCCGTAAAGGGTTTTCATCGGATAGATATTTTGGAGGCGTTCCGCGTCAGAGTGCATCACTCGCGCGAAGAAGAATTTAAGACAGCAATTGAACAAGTCCATCGGATCGCTCGATTGCGTTTGGAGACCATAGCAAATGAGTGTTGAATTGAATTTACCAAGTTTCGCTTTAGATGCAGTGAATTTAGCGAGCGAGAAGCTTGGCGCAATTGCCGTCGATTGCAGCGATGATTTCTTCGCTGATAAGCAGCGGCTGCTTTCGGATTCAGAGCCTGAGTTTCATAAAGGTCGTTTTGACGCGCACGGTCAATACATGGATGGTTGGGAGTCCCGTCGTCGTCGAAGCGGTGGGTTTGATTGGTGCCTGATCCAATTAGCGGTGCCTGGAATCATTGCTGGCTTTGACATCAATACCGCACATTTCACAGGTAACTATCCGCCAGGTGCATCGATTCAAGGATCGGCAAGTGTCGATCGCCCAACTGATGATCAGTGGATCGATTTGTTAGATGAGGTGAGTCTTCAAGGGAATTCACATCATTTCTTTGATGCGAAGTCTCATGATGAACCGATTCGTTGGGTTCGTTTAAACATTTATCCTGATGGTGGGGTTGCCAGATTGAAAGTGTATGGGCAGCCGGCTGCTGATGAGATGAAGCCAGGAGCTCAACTTGAGTTATCAGCTCTCAAGCTGGGTGGAAAAGTTGTTGCCTACTCGGATGCGCACTATGGCAATCCAGAAGTGATCCTGACTCCAGGTCGTGGTGTGAACATGGGTGATGGTTGGGAAACGGCGCGTCGTCGTGTTCCTGGTAATGAATGGATAATCGTGAAACTAGGTGTTCCTGGCCTGATAGAACGCATCGAAGTCGACACAGCGCACTTCAAAGGCAATTTTCCAGGCGGATGCTCTTTGCAAGCCGCTCAGATGCCGAATCTAGGAAAGGAAGCAATCGTTACTCAAGCGATGTTCTGGGATGAAGTTTTGGCATATAAGGCGCTGACCGCAGACTCGATTCATACGTACGAGGTCAATTCGAAAGAACCGGTCACGCATGTGAAACTCAATACCTATCCGGATGGTGGTATATCACGACTTCGAATTTTTGGGACGTCGATCTAATGCGAACAATTAAGCCCGAGCCGTTAACAAGAGAGGCATTTGCACCCTTCGGGGACGTGATTCAAATCGAAGGATCAGAGCAGTTTGAGATTAATTCGGGATACACGACCCGGGTTCATGATCTCATTGATATCCAGTTAGGCGGTGAAAATGCCACAGCGCAATTTAGCTTTTTCTTGGGAAGGCCGCGTCCGCTGGAAATTGGGATGCTTGAAAAGCATCCCTTCGGCAGCCAAGCGTTTTATCCAATCGATAATGCGCGCTGGCTCGTGGTTGTTGCAAAAGAGCCCAAGCCAGAGTCCGTCTGCGCATTCTGGGCGACCGGCAAGCAAGGCGTAAATTATCACAGCAATGTGTGGCACCACCCATTATTAGTCTTAGAGCCTCAGCAGTTCGTCATTATTGATCGGGGCGGTAAGGGTAAGAATTGTGATGAGGCGACATTTGAGAATGGTGAAATTGTGTCGATTGATATCGATTGAGCCACACCCAATTATTGCATTAAATCCAAATAATTTGTCCGAAAAAAATTGATAATTACCTCTGTGTATATTGATCGTCCATTTTTTACGACATCTCACTGATGCCCCGAATTTAGTGGTATTGAGATTGTTTCACGAGGCAATTCTGGATTTCCCATAAGCAAAAGACTTATCGTCAAATCAAAGAAATAGTGCGCTCGAAAATTTTTATTCGACTTTCGGATACAACGACTTCTCAAAACCCTTGCGTACTATGCTTTTAGGTAACGGTTTCCTGGCTGTGTCAGGAAAAGATGAACTAGAAGCGTCTGATAGAGCGCTCGAGGAGAATAATAATGGCGAATGACAAGCTATCGGCAGAAGAATTACGGAATCCGGATTCTGTGCCTCCAATGAGCCAAGCGATTCCGCTTGGCTTGCAACATGTCCTTGCAATGTTTGTAAGTAATTTCACGCCTGCGATCATTATTGGTTTAGCGGCAGGGTTCAGTTTCGGGTCGCCCGATCTCGTTTATTTGATTCAAATGTGTATGTTGTTTGCGGGCATCGCGACCTTGTTCCAAACCGTTGGATTTGGCCCCGTTGGTGCGCGCTTACCGATCATGCAAGGAACGAGCTTTGCCTTTATTCCTGTGATGATTCCTGTTGTTAAAACTGCAGGTCTCGGTGCGCTATTTGGTGGTATTGTTGTTGGTGGTCTGTTCCATGCGTTCCTAGGTACCGTGGTTGCGCGGATGCGTAATTTGTTGCCACCACTCGTCACAGGCCTCGTTGTTATATCAATCGGATTAGCACTTTTACCAACTGGCATTAAGTATGCGGCTGGCGGTGTGCCACTCATGGGTAAGCCAGAGTTTGGTGGGTTTGATCACTGGTTCTTGGCGCTGGTAGTGATCATTGTCTCGTTGGGGCTTAAATTCTTCGCTCGCGGCATGTTGTCGACTGCCGCCATCTTGCTTGGTCTGATTGCGGGATACATCGTTGCAATCCCAATGGGAATGGTCAATTTCGGTAACGTTGCGAAAGCATCATGGTTTGCTTTGCCTAATCCAATGAACTTCGGTTTTGAATTCAATGCAGCAGCGATAATCGGAATCATGCTGATCAGCATCGTGAGTGCGATTGAGACTGTTGGCGATATTTCGGGTGTCACCAAAGGTGGTGCTGCTCGAGAAGCAACTGATAAAGAGTTATCAGGTGGTACGTTCGCTGATGGCTTGGGTACAGCGCTAGCTGGATTCTTCGGGGCACTTCCGAATACGTCGTTTAGCCAGAACGTTGGTTTGATCGCTCTAACCGGTGTGATGAGTCGTATTGTGGTTACTTTGGGGGCGGTATTCCTGATCATTTGCGGTTTGGTCCCAAAGATCGGTGCGTTGATCTCTTCAATGCCAATAGCAGTTCTTGGCGGTGGCGTCGTTGTTATGTTCGGTATGGTGGTTGCTGCTGGTATCAACATGTTGTCTGATGTTGTTTGGACTCGCAGAAACATGGTGATTCTTGCGGTTGCGCTATCTGTTGGTCTAGGTTTACAGGCTGTTCCAGAGGCGCTGCAACACTTACCTTCAACCATGAAGGTGTTGCTGACTTCTGGGTTATTGCCAGTTGCATTCATCAGTATTTTGTTGAATGCGGTACTGCCCGAAGTGGACGATAAATCAGCCCTCTAGATATCGCCATGGAAGCAAAGCCACCTTCGGGTGGCTTTTTTATGTGAACATTCCTATCAATGTGCACAGTCTTAATTGACCAAGGCAGTACGAGAAAAACACCGGAATTGTAGTATAGGAATGACTATACTACTTGTCTAGCTATCAAAATCTCTATAAGTATTGATTTTAAAGGGAAAAATGGTGGCTATGGCGGGACTTGAACCTGCGACCCCAGCATTATGAGTGCTGTGCTCTAACCAGCTGAGCTACATAGCCATTCAGAAGAGGCGCGAAAGATACTGAAGTTTCTCACCTCTGTCAAAGTTTAGACGTTGAAACGGAAATGAATAACGTCACCATCTTTGACAACGTAATCTTTCCCTTCGAGTCGCCATTTACCTGCATCTTTAGCCGCTTGCTCGCCGCCTAAAGCCACAAAATCATCGAATGCGATCACTTCTGCTCGAATGAAGCCTTTTTCGAAATCCGTGTGGATTTTTCCGGCGGATTGAGGGGCGGTGGCGCCAACCGGGATGGTCCATGCGCGAACTTCTTTCACACCCGCTGTGAAATACGTTTGTAGACCTAATAGCGCATAACCCGCACGAATCACTCGATCAAGACCTGCTTCAGCAAGCCCTAGCTCTTCAAGAAATTCGGCTTTCTCGTCGTCTTCGAGTTCAGCGATTTCTGATTCGATCTTATTACAGATCGGAACAACCTCAGCGTTTTCAGCGGCTGCAATTGCTCGAACCGTTTCCAGCCATGGATTATTTTCAAAGCCATCTTCCGCCACGTTTGCAATATACAACGTCGGCTTAATAGTCAGCAGGTGGAGCGTTGCGACGACATCCATCTGATCATCGGAGAGATCGGCCGATCGAACAGGCCTGCCTTCATTTAAGTGAGGTAAAATCTTTTCGCAGACCGTCATCAAGGCCTTAGCATCCTTGTCGCCGCCTTTGGCTTGCTTTTGAGCCTTATGCATCTGTTTCTCAACGGTCTCAAGATCAGCCAAGGCAAGTTCTGTATTGATGACTTCAATATCTGATGCTGGATCGACTTTTCCGGCCACATGCACAATATTCTCATCGTCGAAGCAACGAACCACATGAGCGATCGCATCAGTCTCCCGGATATTGGCCAAAAACTGATTCCCAAGTCCTTCCCCCTTAGAGGCTCCCGCCACGAGACCCGCGATGTCGACAAATTCCATCGTCGTCGGTACGACACGCTCTGGTTTGACGATGGCTGCGAGTTGGTCTTGTCGTGGATCTGGGATTGGAACAACGCCTGCATTGGGTTCAATCGTGCAGAAAGGGAAGTTCTGCGCTTCGATACCGGCTTTCGTTAATGCATTAAAAAGTGTGGATTTACCAACGTTGGGTAATCCAACAATGCCGCATTTAAAACCCATGCTGTCTCCTTTAGCGCTGATGCAAGGCGTTCATGGCTTGATCCCAAGTGCCTTGAACGATGTCGTGAATAAAATTGAGGGTGTGATCCATCGCCTCATCAATCTGTCCGCGCTGTTCCGCGGTCGCTTTTCCTAAGACATATCCGTGAACTTTGGATTTATGCCCCGGATGACCAATACCGACCCGAATTCTCGCATAGTCCGGGCCAAACACACGATGGAGGTCACGCAAGCCGTTATGACCTCCGTGGCCACCGCCTTGTTTGAGACGAATCTGCCCGGGTTCAATATCAAGCTCATCGTGAATCACGAGGATTTCGGCCGGTTCGATTTTGTAAAATTGGGCAACTGCCAGTGCGCTCTGTCCAGAGCGATTCATGAAAGTCATTGGTTTGAGCAAATGAATCGCATGGGCGCCCACAAACCCCTTGCCAGCGAGGCCGAAAAATTTAGCGTTAGCCATCAAAGAGGTCGAGGTTTGCTTTGCGAGGGCGTCTAACAGCCAAAACCCGGCATTATGCCGGGTTTCTGCGTATTCAGGACCCGGATTCCCGAGTCCTATGATGAGCTTGTAGGTGCTCACTCGCCGCCTTCAGACTCACCTTCTGCTGCACCAGCAGCTGATTCTGAATCAGCTGATGCGCCCTTCGCTTTGTGAATGCTCACGACTGGAAGGTCTGAATCGTGGGCCAAAGCAATAAAGGTCACGCCTTTTGGTGCTTTGATGTCTGACAAGTGAATCACCTGATCCAGTTCCATGTCAGCCAAATCAACTTCAATGAATTCTGGCAAATCTTTTGGCGAGCACGACACTTCGATTTCCACCGCATCGTGGTGAATGACACCACCTTGCAACTTCACACCCTTACAGGTTGTTTCGTTCAAGAAATGCACAGGAACGTGAACTTTAAGGACAGTGTTCGCAGATGCTCGCTGGAAGTCAGCATGCAAAACCACAGGCTTTGCTGGATGACGTTGAAGCGCTTTTAAGATCACGGGCTCATCTTTTCCATCAATCTCAAGAGTGATGATCGATGAGTAGAAAGCCTCTTCTTCAAGAGCACGCTTCAGATCTTTATGAGCCAATTGAATCGACTTGGGCGCGTTCTTTCCACCGTACACGATGGCTGGAACAAGACCTTCTAGTCGACGCAGGCGGCGGCTCGAACCTTTCCCTGCTTCTTCGCGCGACTGCGCGGACAAGCGATAATCAGACATTTCATTCTCCTTCAATGTCTCCGTTTTACTTCGACCAGTAAAACGTTCTTCAATCCTCAGTTAGCGAAACATCGCGCTGATGGATTCCTCATTACTGACGCGGCGTACAGCCTCGCCCAGTAGTTCTGCAATGGTGATCACGCGGACACGGCCGGTGTCCATGATCGCAGCGGGGACGGGGATACTATCAGTAACCACTAATTCGTCAAGCGCGCTGTCTTTCAAATTTTCAAGCGCACGACCGGACAAGACCGGGTGCGTACAATAGGCGACAACTTCTTTAGCACCTTCTTCTTTCAGTGCTTTGGCTGCATTACACAGCGTGCCTGCCGTGTCGACGATGTCATCAACGATCAAACAGGTGCGGCCGCTGACTTCACCAATAATGTTCATGACTTCGGCCTGGTTGGCGGCTGGGCGACGCTTATCAATAATTGCGAGATCGCTATCTAACTGTTTAGCCATCGCGCGAGCGCGAACCACGCCGCCAATATCAGGGGAGACGACTACCGCATCTTTGGGTTGTTTGCGTTGGATATCGTCGAGCATCACAGGGGTGGCATAAATGTTATCAACGGCGACATCGAAAAACCCTTGGATCTGGTCGGCATGCAGATCAACGGTTAACACTCGGTCGATTCCAACTCCGACCATGATGTCAGCCACCACCTTTGCCGTGATCGGAACACGAGCGGAGCGTGGACGTCGATCTTGGCGGGCATAGCCGAAGTAGGGGACGACTGCGGTGATTCGTGATGCGGATGCGCGACGCAATGCATCACACAACACCACCAATTCCATTAAATTGTCATTGGTTGGCGCACAGGTTGATTGCAAGACAAAGACATCTTGCCCGCGCACATTTTCGACGATTTCGACAGCGATTTCACCATCAGAAAAACGACCAACACTGGCATTACCCAGCGGAACGGCGAGGTAATCAGATACTTTTTTGGATAACTCTGGTGTGGCGTTACCGGAGAACAACATCAGTTGGGCCACGGGTGACTCCTTGAGCGTCGAGCGGTTTGAAAATGGCTGGGGTGGTAGGATTCGAACCTACGAATGGCGGGATCAAAACCCGCTGCCTTAACCACTTGGCCACACCCCAGTTACGCGTTTGCGCCGCAAGTATACAACATTGATCGATGACTCAGGAGACCAACTTGAACCGTTGCAGCATCACCAATGATGGCTTCGGCCGAGTCGGCGTTGACCGGATCGACGACGAACACGCATCCGCCTGTTCCCGTGAGTCTCGGCTCCCCGAACACTTGTAATTGATCCATCAGACGGTCAATGGCCGGATGGATGTCTCGGACAAGTGATTCGCAATCGTTGTGTGTTGTATCCAACTGCGAGGCGCGGATTCTGCAAGAGGGGGTATCTCTTGTCAACTTTGGATGCTGGAAAATTCCCTGTGTTGACACATGAATTTGCGGATCGGCAATCAAAACTTGAGTCCCCGGCCAATGCACTTCTGTGAATTTCTCGCCAACACCTTTGGCAAAGCAACTGGATCCAAAAATAAAGACAGGAACATCCGCGCCAAGCCTGAGTCCAATCGCTTGCAGCGCCTCGTTGGACTGCCCGAGATGAAAGATGTCATTTAAGGCAACCAAGGTTGTTGCTGCATCTGATGATCCGCCGCCTAGACCACCGCCGGATGGAAGATGTTTTTCAATCAGAATTTCGACACCGTGAGAGGTTTGGTCGAGTACCTGAGCGGCTGCTTGAAACACGAGGTTCTGTTCGCCAAGTTCTAGGGGGTCATGAAGCAGGTGGATCCCTGGGTTCTCAGTTGGACGAAAATGGATCCAGTCACACCATTGCACAAATTGAAAACCAGTTTCGAGCAGGTGATAGCCATCAGACCGACGTCCGACGATATGGAGAAATCGATTGATCTTTGCGGGAGCGGCAGCTTGAACGCCACCTTCAAGCAAGGTTGAGGGTTGAGTTACTTGGTGATGGCCTGCCATTCAGTACTGGCCCATCGAATTTCGACGCCTCCACGAGTTGCAGTCAGACGTCTTGGTACTTCAAATCGATGTGAGCCCGATTCGATCGAAATATTGCCATTGTAGGCCAGTTGCCATCCGTCTTGAGCCAGCTCTGTGATGCGACCTTCACCGTCTTTCTCGACCGATTCCAGGGGCATATTTGGCGCGTCGAGACCGCGCACCCAGTAGCGCAAGGCATTCACAGGTAGTGAGATTTCCATGACTTCACGAAACAGAGTGTCAGCATCTTTTGCCACGGTTTCGCGGTCGTCGGTCTTCAGACGTGCTTCTGATTCAGTCACCGTCAGTTGTGCAACAACTGATCCCGTCGGCGATAGCACATCTAAGCGCTCTTCTGATGGGTTCAGGATCCAGCGAATACTGCCAGATTCGGTTCCTTCAGCGGAGGAGACTGAAAACTTGGCGGTCAGGTCCCACTGGTTTAACTGATCTGCGGGAAGAAACGTCAAAATCTCAGCATCATCGTCTGACGACCATGGCATGAGAGAGCAACCGGTCAGGGTTGCACTAATGAGAAGAGTGACAATGAAATGCTTCACGAATTTGTTAACCGTTGTATTGTGTCGCGAATCTTGTCACTTTCTGGCGTCGATTCATAGCCTATATCCCAAATTTCGCGGGCTTTTTGCTGTTGGCCGAGTCGCCAAAGAAGTTCACCATAGTGTGCAGCGATTTCGTGATCTTGGATCATTTCCCAGGCTTTGACAAAGTAAGGCTCAGCCTCATCAAGGCGTCCGAGTTTCAACAGCACCCAGCCCATGGAATCCAGAATGGCGGCAGATTCTGGTTTTTGTGCGAGCGCACTTTCGATCAAACCGAGTGCTTCTTCATATCGATCAGTTCGATCGGCCAGTGTGTATCCGAGAGCATTCAACGCATCCGGATCGTTCGGCTTGAGCTCAAGAATTTGTCGAAGATCATTTTCTGCGCCTCTAATATCGTTTAATTGTTCATAGGCGAGTGCGCGCGTGTACAGGATTTCGACACTCTCTGGTTCACGCATTAATGCTTCAGTCAGTACTGGAATCGCTGCATCGGCCATCCGATTGGCCGTTTGAAATTGTGCTTCGGCCAGATAGAGCTCGTGCTTGAAATTCGGGAACAGTAGTCGGGCCTCCGAGAACCATCGATGGGCCTGATCCGGTGTCTGTTGTTTGATGGCTAGATTGGCCAATTGTTTTCTGGCCTCAATGACAAGCTCACTTCGATCGACGCGCAAGAAACGGTCGATCGCCAAATCATCTTGGTTGTTTTGAATCGCGACTTCGCCCAAGTGATAGTAGGCATTGGAACGATACTGCTCGGATGCGAGCAAGGATTTGAGGTGCTTCTCTGCGGTGTCAAGGTTGCCTGCCTGCATCTCGAGCAGACCGAGGGTCAGTAAATCTGGATATCGATTTCCGTCTTCTTCAATCACCGAGCGAAGAATGGAAAGAGCTGTTTCTCGATTCCCCTCAAGACCATGCCAGCGCGCCAATTGAGCTCGGACGTTGAGGTCGCTCGTCACCTCCGTGAAGCGTTCGACAAATGCGATAGCCCGTTGGAGATCCGGTAATTCAAGGCGTGACCGAAACAGAACGACATTGGCTGGCGGCACGTGGGACTCGATCCATGCGTCGAGCCAGTCAGTCCCTGTCTGCTCAGCGACTCGATTTTTGGCTTCGGTGACAACCATTGCTAATGAACCATTGTCCGACTGACTTCCAACTCGCGTGAGTGCATTTAAAAATGCCATTTGGCGATCAGGGTCCAGTCCAGCCCAGAAGCTTGCCAACCAGTGCGCGCGATAGTTAGGTTCTAACGCGAACAGCTGAGTCAGTGACTCGTCGAGTGCGTCCAGCCGACTCCGCTCAGCGTTGAAAATAATCGAGGCTTCCAGAGCACCTCGTGAATTTGGATCAATGGCTTTCCAGCGATCAAGTGCCTGTTCAATTTGAACATCGGATCCAGCTTGTCGAGCAAGAAAGGCCGCTCGTTCGGCAACTTCTGGGTTCGTGCTCTTGGCCGCCGCCTTGAGATACAGATGAATCGCTTGATCTAGATTTCCAGCGGTCAGTTCAGCTTCGGCCAGCAAAATGAGGCCTGCTGGCGTTTGGATCTCGCGAGGTTGTGCCGATTCGATCACGCTTTCCATCGCACGATCGGCGGATTCCGTCTGTAAGGTGCCTATCGGCTGACAGCCAGCAATGGTTAGGAGGACCAAGAGCACGCAAGCTCTGCTACAATCCGGCCACTGTTTAGATATGGGTTTCATCGTTTTCTTAAATGGCTCTTTTAACTCTCGGGCTTAACCATACCACGGCGCCAGTCGAACTGCGTGAGCAGGTTGCTTTTGATGCGCAGCGGCTTCCTGATGCTTTGGCGGAACTGACCAAAGAGTTTCCGGGTGTCCGCGAGGGTGCGATTTTATCGACTTGTAATCGAACGGAACTCTTTTTAGCGATTGACGGTGAGAATGAACCAGAAGTGATTCAGTGGCTCGCGAGTTATCACGCAGTAGAAGCCGACGCTTTAGCTCCCCATATCTACTCGTTTAAACACCTGAAAGCCGCGCAACACATGATGCGAGTTGCATCTGGCCTCGATTCGTTGGTGTTGGGTGAGCCTCAGATATTGGGTCAATTCAAGGATGCGATCCGAACGGCTCGGGATGCCCTGACCTGTGGAACCGAACTTGAGCAAGCCTTTTCAAAAGTCCTATCGGTCGCAAAACGAGTGCGCACCGAGACTGCAATCGGTCGAAATCCTGTCTCCGTGGCGTACGCCTCGGTGAATTTGGCGAGCCGAATTTTTTCTGATCTTGCCTCCTGTAAAGTGGTCTTAGTGGGTGCTGGTGAAACAATTCAGTTGGTTGCCGAACATTTAAATGGCCAAGGTGTTCGTGGGACCGATGTCGTGAACCGCACGCTGGCGAATGCGGAAATTTTAGCGGCTTCGATTGATGGCCATGCCTGGCCGCTGACAGAATTAGGCGATCGCATTCAGCATGCAGACATCGTCATTGCATCAACTGGCGCTTCGGTGCCTGTATTAGGCAAGGGGATGGTTGAACGAGCCCAAAAAGTCAGGCGCCACAAACCGATGTTTATGGTGGATTTGGCTGTTCCTCGGGATATCGAGCCTGAAGTGGGAGAGATCGATTCGGTCTACCTCTACACGGTCGATGATTTGCAGGCCGTGGTTGAAGAAGGGTTAGAGCAGCGTCAGGAAGCGGCCAGACATGCGGACGCTTTGATCCGTGAAGCGTTGGACGATTGGCAGCGAGAGATTCGAGGATATCGTGCAGTCGATACGATTAAACAACTTCGCGATGGTACTCAGGATTTGTCCGAACAAGAGTTGGCTCGCGCGTTAAAAGCACTGGAGTCTGGGAAGCCGGCGGCAGACGTATTGACGCAACTAAGCCGTAACCTGACGAACAAATTTCTCCATGCGCCAACTGTCGCTTTGCGAAGTGCCGCTGAGCAAGGCGATCTTTCACTTCTGGATGCGACGCATCGCCTTTTTTCGATAGATGAAACAGAGGATTCTGATTGAAACCATCATTGATCAATCGGTTGGATCAACTTGTTGACCGACACGAGGAACTGTCTGCCTTGCTTGCTGACCCAGAGGTGATCAGTGATCAAAAGCAATTTGTTGCCTATTCGCAGGAATACAGTGAGATTGAGCCGGTGGTTCAGCTGGTTCAGCGTCGACGGAGCTTAACGGCAGATCTCAAAGATCTCGACAGTTACCTCGCGGGTGACGATGCGGAGATGAAGGAGTTAGCAGAGAGCGAAATCCCTGAGATACGGGTAGAACTTGAGTCGCTCGATGCGGATCTGCAAATTGCTTTAGTGCCCAAAGATCCAGCGGATTCACGGAGTGCGTTTCTGGAAATTCGTGCAGGCACAGGAGGCGATGAGGCAGCATTATTTGCCGGTGACCTCGCACGGATGTACTTGAAGTTTGCAGAGAATCAAGGATGGAAAGCTGAGGTGTTGTCAGAGTCCAAGGCAGAGCTCGGTGGCTATAAAGAAGTCATCATGAAAGTTGCGGGTGATCGCGTCTATGGCCGACTAAAATTCGAGTCAGGCGCGCATCGCGTGCAACGCGTTCCCGCTACTGAATCTCAAGGTCGTGTGCACACTTCCGCCTGCACAGTGGCTGTCATGGCTGAAGCAGACCCAATGGCCGAAACCACCATTGACACGAAAGACTTACGAATTGATACCTTTCGAGCCAGTGGTGCCGGAGGGCAGCATGTCAACAAGACCGATTCAGCCATTCGGATCACACACATTCCGACTGGAGTGGTTGTTGAGTGTCAGGACGAGCGCTCGCAACACAAGAATAAGGCTCGAGCACTGAGTCTACTCCAGGCGCGTCTTGAGGATGCTGCTCGTCAAGAGCATCAAGCGAAAGAAGCCAGTGAGCGGAAGTCGCTAGTTGGCTCAGGTGATCGCTCGGAGCGCATTCGAACCTACAATTTTCCGCAGGGTCGTGTGACAGACCATCGCATTAATCTGACACTGTATCGTCTCGATGAAATGATGGACGGTGCTTGTCAAATGATCATTGACCCTCTGGTTCAGGAGTATCAAGCCGAGCTTCTCGCAGGCCTTGATACTGGCGCATGACCTTAGCGGAAGTGCTTCGCTCGGATCCGATTCGAGCGGCAGCTTGGAGCAGTAGTGAGCAACAGTTGGTGATCTCAGAGATTCTGGGATTGTCACTCACCGAGCAAATGCTTCAAGCGGATCAAGCGCTGTCAGAGGCGGTGATTGGAAGATTGTATCAGGTGGCGCAACGTACCCAAGCCGGTGAGCCGGTTGCCTATATTTTGGGTGTTGTTGATTTTGACGGCTTAAGGCTTTCGGTATCACCTCAGGTATTGATCCCGAGACCTGATACGGAGACCCTTGTCGAAACCGCGTCGCAGTTGATCGAACACAATGATCTCAACACCATCCATGACCTCTGTACAGGATCCGGTGCTGTCGGAATCGCCTTAAAAACTCGTCATCCAAACTGTAATGTCACACTCAGTGATCTGTCGATCGATGCAGTTCAGTGTGCCAAGGAAAATGTTCAGGCACTTGGACTGTCTGTGGATTGTTATCAAGCAGATTTGTTTGACGGGCTTGATTGCTATGATCTGGTGACTGCGAATCCACCATATATTGCTTGGGATGATCCGGAGATCGATTCGAGCGTGCGATTGTATGAGCCTGCGGTTGCTTTGTTCTCGAATGCGCAGGGATTGGAATTGATCGGCCGGATTGTCAGTGATGGGATGAATCACTTAACCCCCAATGGCTATCTATGTCTTGAGCATGGTCATCGTCAGGCCCATGATGTCAGAGCGATGGCGGAAGAATCGGGTTGGCGTTCGATTCAGACGCATCAAGATCTGGCTGGACGAGACCGGGTAACCAGGATGCAAAAACGATGATGACTGATGACGAACTGCTGCATTACGCAAGACAAATTCTCCTTTCTGACGTGGATGTCGATGGTCAAGAGCGGCTTCGCAGCGCCCATGTGGTGGTCCTTGGTTTGGGCGGCCTGGGAAGTCCGCTGGCGCTTTACTTAGGAGCGGCGGGTGTTGGGCGTTTGACACTGGTCGATGGAGACACTGTTGATGAGACCAATCTGCATCGACAAGTGATTCACAGTCAGGCGAGTCTCCACCAATCCAAGGTGGACTCCGCAAAAGACCGCATTCTGGGGATTAATCCCTGGATTCATGTTGACGTGATCAGAGCGCATGCCGATGATCAGAATGTGTCCTCACTGATTGCATCATCGGATTGCATCGCTGATTGTACGGACCGGTTTGCGACGCGGTTTTTGGCGAATCGCTTGGCTGTTTCGCTCAAGCGACCTGTGGTCTCAGCCGCCGCCCTAGGTGTCGAGGGCCAGCTGACAACCATCGATCCCCGGCAGGAGAGCAATCCCTGCTATGCCTGTTTGGTTCCTGATGTCCCAGAAGTTGAGCCAACGTGCTCTGAAACTGGAGTGCTTGGGCCTGTTGTCGGTACATTGGGGAGTTTGCAGGCTGTTGAAGTCCTAGGCGTTCTTTTGGGATGGCCTGACCGTTTAGTGGGTCGTTTATTGCGTTTTCATGCCAAAACGATGGAGTGGAAGTCCTTCCGGTACCGGAAGGACCCTGCATGCCCAGTCTGTGGATCAGCTGCCGAGCTTTGAATGAAGAATTTGATTCACTGCTTGTGGATTGGCTTTTCCTTGTGACTTTTTCATCACCTGCCCGACAAAGAAGCCGAGCATCTTCCCTTGTTTATCGGAAGGCGCTGATCGGTAGTTCGCCACCTGATCCGGGTTTTCCTGGATGACCTCATCAACGATGGCCTCAATGGCACCGGTATCGGTCATTTGCACCAACCCTTTGGCTTCGATGATGGCATTGACTTCACCCTCACCAGCTAACAAGGCTTCAAAGACTGTTTTCGCAGTTTTTGAATTCAGTGTGTTGTCTTTGATGCGACTGATGAGGTCGGCAAGTTGTTTCGCGCTGACAGGAAACTCAGTAATCACACTTCCCGTTTGATTTAGTTCGGCCAAGACACTCCCCATGACCCAGTTCGCAGCGAGTTTACCTTCACCTGAGGTATCGGCGACCTCCGCAAAATAGTCGGCAACGTCACGGTCAGCGACTAACACGCCGGCATCATAGTCTGTGATGCCGTAGTCCTTGATATAACGCGCCTGCCGCGCCTCGGGAAGCTCAGGAAGTGTGTTCCGACATGCCTCGATGAAACTGTCGTCTATCATCACAGGCAACAAATCAGGATCGGGGAAGTAGCGATAATCATTCGCTTCTTCTTTTGAACGCATCGACCGTGTTTCATCTTTATCAGGATCATATAACCGTGTTTCCTGAATCACTCGACCACCGTCCTCAAGAATTTCGATTTGACGATGAATCTCGGTGTTAATGGCTTTTTCGACAAAACGGAATGAGTTGACGTTTTTGATCTCAGTCCGAGTCCCTAAGACCTCGGATCCTTGAGGACGGATTGAGACATTGCAGTCGCAGCGCATCGAGCCCTGAGCCATATTTCCATCGGAAATATCAAGGTACCGAATGATTGAATGGATCACTTTGAGGTAGGCAACAGCTTCTTTGGCTGAACGAAGTTCTGGCTCAGAGACGATCTCTAAGAGCGGCGTGCCGGCGCGATTGAGATCAACGCCCGTCATGCCATCAAAAGCGTCATGAACACTTTTTCCAGCATCTTCTTCAAGATGCGCACGCGTCACGTTAATGGTTTTTATGGTGCCGTCATCCAACGTGATTGTGACTCGACCGGGTCCGACGATTGGCTTCTCAAACTGACTGATTTGGTAGCCTTTGGGGAGGTCTGGATAAAAATAGTTTTTCCGATCAAACACAGACTCTTTGCCGATCTCGGCATCGATCGCGAGACCAAATTTCACTGCCATTTCAAAGGCCCGAGCGTTAGGCACTGGGAGAACCCCTGGCATTCCTAAATCAACCAAGGATGCTTGGGTATTGGGTTCGGCGCCAAAGGCGGTCGATGAGCCTGAAAAAATCTTGGATACCGTTGAGAGTTGAACGTGGACTTCAAGACCAATGACTGCTTCGTACATCTTATAAACTCTCCGGACGCAAAGTGTGCCAATCAGTCGCTGTTTGAATTTGATGCGCGGCATTCAAGATAGCACCCTCCCCAAAAGCAGGTCCTGTCAGCTGATAGCCAGAGGGTAATCCATCAATTAAAGGCGCTTGGAATGAGCCACCTGGCAAGCCCGCCATGTTCGTCGCGACGGTGTAAATATCTTCAAGGTACATGGCAATGGGATCAGCGGTTTTTTCGCCAATGACAAAGGCGGTGGACGGCGTGGTCGGTCCAAATAGGAGGTCACACTGATTCAATGCACGCTCAAAATCCTGTTTGATTAAACGGCGGATTTGTTGAGCCTTTTTGTAGTAGGCGTCGTAGTAGCCTTCTGATAATGCATAGGTGCCGATGAGGATGCGACGTTTGACCTCGCTACCAAAGCCTTCGCCTCGTGAGCGTTCATAAAGGTCTGTTAAGTCTTTTGGATGTTCGGCTCGATAGCCAAAACGGACGCCATCAAAGCGTGACAGGTTTGAACTGGCTTCAGCCGGAGCAATGACGTAATAGGCCGGGATGGCTTCGGCGATATGATCGAGCGAGACTTCAACGGTTGTTGCACCGAGTGAACGGAAGACATCAAGGACATCATTCATGGATTGTCGCATGGCGGGATCTAAGCGTTCATCGAAAAACTGTGTGGGTAAACCAATGACCTTGCCTTTCAGGGAATCACCCAATGTCGCGGTATAATCAGGAACAGCTTGATCTGCCGAGGTTGAATCACGGGGATCATGACCGGCAATGAGGCCAAGACCGAGCGCGATATCTTCGGCGGTGTGAGCAATTAATCCACCTTGATCAAGACTCGATGCAAACGCGATCATGCCAAATCGACTGACTCGTCCGTAGGTTGGTTTTAACCCAGAAGTCCCGGTCAATGCCGCCGGTTGACGAATCGATCCGCCGGTATCTGTTGCTGTCGCTAGGGGCGTCATCCGGGCCGCAACAGCCGCCGCTGACCCTCCAGAACTTCCTCCCGGAACACGTGACGGATCCCATGGATTTCTGACCACCCCAAAAAATGAGTTTTCGTTTGACGAGCCCATCGCAAACTCATCCATATTGAGTTTGCCAAGGGAGATCAGCCCAGCTTGCTGACAACGACTGACCACATGCGCATCATAGGGAGCGACAAAGTCGGCCAGCATTTTTGAGCCGCAAGTGGTCCGTGTGCCATCGGTACAAAACAGATCTTTGTGGGCGATGGGAAGGCCCGCGAAGGCAGATGCTTTGCCCTTGGCTCTGGCCGCGTCAGCGTCCGCCGCTGCTTTGCGCGCATCTTCATGGGTGATGGTGATAAATGCATTTAGCTCTGGATTGAGTGAGTCAATGCGGTCTAAGAAAGCGGTGGTAATCTCGACACTCGACAGATCACCGTCGTCAAGTGCTTGCTTTAACTGGGCCAACGTAAGGTCTGTAATCTGACTCATTCAACAACCCTCGGGACTAAATACAGCCCAGCCTCCGCCTGAGGAGCCACAGATTGGTATTTTTCACGGTGATTGGTTTCAGTGACCTGGTCGGCACGGAGTGTTTGCGTCAACTCAAGCGGGTGTGCCAGAGGAGCGACTCCATCGGTGTTGGTTTGCTGCATTTGGTCGACTAGTCCAAGGATTGAATTTAACTGTGTCAATGTCTCGTTGGTTTCTGCTTGAGTGAGCCCCAAGCGGGCCAATTTGGCGACGCGTTTGACGTCATCGCTCGTCAGCGACATAGGTTTCTCCGTCATTGAAAATCATATTTGGAATCGCGCATGCTAGCATAAGGCTTCAGTATAGAGAGCGGGTCAGCTAAACTCCCGTTTTTATTGCGCACGCCCAACAGGATACAGCTTGCATGTTTAAAGCCATACGCGGATTGTTTTCGAACGATATTTCGATCGACTTGGGGACAGCGAATACGCTGATCTACGTCAAAGGGAAGGGAATTGTACTGGATGAACCGTCGGTTGTCGCAATCCGCACCGTTGGAACACAACGGTCTGTTGCCGCCGTCGGGATTGAAGCCAAGCGGATGTTGGGTCGAACGCCAGGGAACATTGTCGCGATCCGACCACTGAAAGATGGGGTGATTGCAGACTTCCATGTCACTGAAAAGATGTTGCAGCTATTTATTAGCAAAGTGCATGAAAACTCCATGATTCGCCCGTCACCGCGAGTCCTTGTTTGTGTTCCAGCACAATCGACTCAAGTGGAGCGCCGTGCGATCAAAGAGTCGGCTCTGGGAGCAGGTGCGCGCGAAGTCTATTTGATCGAAGAACCCATGGCTGCTGCTTTGGGCGCGGATCTTCCTGTCGATGATGCCAGTGGATCGATGGTGGTTGATGTCGGTGGTGGTACCACCGAAATCGCGATTATTTCCCTGAACGGGATCGTATTTTCGGAATCTGTCCGTATTGGTGGTGACCGCTTTGATGAAGCCATTGTCGGCTATGTCCGTCGCCGCTTTGGTACCTTGATTGGAGATTCGACTGCGGAAAAAATTAAGCACGAAATCGGCACAGCGGTCTTGATGCAAGATGAGCACGAAATCGATGTTCGCGGTCGTAATCTAGCTGAAGGAATTCCGAAGCAGTTGACCTTGAAGTCGAATCAGATTCAAGAAGCCTTGTCTGAGCCACTCGCGCAAATCACGGCGGCCGTGAAAAATGCCCTAGAGCAGTCGCCGCCTGAATTGGCCTCGGATATTGCTGAGCGCGGAATCGTTTTGACGGGCGGTGGTGCATTGCTGAAAGGATTGGATGAGATGTTAGCGGCGGAGACCGGATTACCAGTCTTGATTGCTGACGATCCCCTGACCTGTGTTGCCCGCGGTGGTGGTAAAGCGCTCGAGTTGATTGATCGCGCGTCATTTAACCTCTTTAACTCGGATTAAGATCTAACGGCATGCGGCCGCTGTTCTCTGAAACCAGTGTCGCCGCGGTCCGCCTCATCGTTGCGGTCACGTTTTCGGTGGCCACGATACTCATTGATTCACGCTTTGATGCACTGACTCTGGTGCGTCAGGTGATCAAGACCGGCTTATGGCCGGTTGAACAAGTCGCATTTCTTCCCGGAAAAGTCTCGACTGAGGTTTTTGGTTGGGTGCAATCTCAGGGGCTGATCGTGACACGGCTGGAATCATTAGCACTCGAAAACGAGCGGCTCCGGACGGAGCAACTAAAATTACAAACCCTGCGAGCGGAAAATTCTGAACTGAGGCGCCTTCTCGGTGTTCAGGAGCGTGTCAACGAACGACTCTTGCAAGCGCAAATCGAACGGTTATCCAATGATCCCTTCGTGCATCGGTTGACCATCAATCGAGGGTTGCTCGCCGGGGTAGCCGCAGGCCAGCCGGTGATTTCAGCTGACGGATTGGTTGGACAGGTGGTTGTTGCCTACCCTCATGCGGCCGATGTATTGATGATGACCGATGCGACGCATCATTTGCCAGTACAAGTCACCCGAACACGGGAGCGTGCCATTGCCGTCGGTGTGGGGCGGATGGATCGCGTTGAATTACGGAATTTACCTGACACAGTGGACATTATTCCTGGGGATTTATTAGAAACTTCAGGACTGGGTGAGCGGTTTCAACCCGGAATTCCGGTTGCACGAGTGAAGGAAGTGATTCGCGCTCCGGGCCAACCCTTCGCACGAGTGATCGCTGAACCTTTGGCTCCACTGGCTCGACTGTCCTTGGTCATGGTTGATCTGTCAGAGGATGAATCATGATCTTTATTGCCACTTGGCTTGTGACCTTGTTGTTGATCGCTTTTCCCTATCCGGCATTCTTAAGCCTAGCGTTACCGCATTTTGGGTTTTTGTTTGTCACCTGGTGGGGCTTGATGCGGAACTATCAGTTGTCTATGACGCTCTTGCTGATTTCCTCATTGCCGGTTGACGTCTTGTATGGCACAGCCCTTGGGTTACACGGATTATTATTTGCCTTGATTGCGTATGCACTGACGCTGCTGGGCCCGTCGATCCGTCAGGTGAACTGGGTTCGACAATCCACCGTGGTGTTTGTGGTGTTATTGATTGCGTCATCGGTGTCCTATTGGGCAAGAACGTTGACGGGACAATCACCAGAATTTTATATCTTGGTGTTGCAAGCTTTCGTCTCCGCTGTTCTCTGGTCGCCAATGCGCTGGCTCTATGATGGTTTGGCTCAATACACGCAGGACATTGGAGCAGAGCGGCAATGATCCTCGCCAGTCAGTCACCAAGACGGCGTGACTTACTGAAACTGATTACGGCTCACTTTCGGGTGATTCCATCGGATGTGGATGAATCCTTTCGTGATGATGAGTCGCCGGCCGATTATGTTGCAAGGCTGGCCGAGGCGAAAGCGCGAGCGGTGGCAACCAAGGCGTTTCCAGATGAAGTGATTATTGGATCAGATACCACTGTCGCATCCGCCGGTGTCATTCTCAATAAACCTGTGGATGAAACTGACTTCCTCGCCATGATGGAACGATTGTCCGGGACGACTCATCAGGTCTACTCAGGAGTCTGCGTGCTTCGTGAAACCCAGTGTGCGGTCAAGGTCGTTTGCACTGATGTGACCTTTCGTCAACTCTCGATGTCAGAACGGCTACACTATTGGCAAACTGGTGAGCCTTTAGATAAAGCGGGTGGTTATGGGATTCAGGGTCTGGCTGCACGTTTTGTTGAATCGATTCATGGATCCTACACCAACGTCGTTGGGCTTCCGCTGGTTGAGTTGGAGGCTTTGCTGAACGATGCGTCATGAAATTTTACTGAACTTTACCCCGCTTGAGACCCGTGTTGCTGTGGTCGAACAGGGAATGTTGCAGGAAATCTTGATCGAGCGTGCCACACATCGCGGCCTCGTTGGTAATGTGTATCTCGGTCAGGTCGTTCGTGTGTTACCGGGTATGCAGGCCTGTTTTGTGGATATCGGCCTTGATCGAAGTGCTTTCCTTCACACGAAAGATTTTCCATCAAGTCAGGAGACTCACGAGCGTTCGATCCAGCAGCTTGTCACGGAAGGTCAGAGCTTGTTGGTGCAGGTGATCAAAGATCCGGTCGGGAGCAAAGGTGCCCGACTAACTGCTGAAGTCTCCCTGCCAGCGAGACATTTGGTACTGATGCCGTTTGCCACTCATGTCGGGATTAGTCAGCGGATCGATGATGAAGCGACGCGTGAGCACTTAAAAACCATCGCCGTTGAAGCACTCAAGGCACAAAACTTAGAATGTGGAGTGATCATTCGTACCGCAGGGGATGGTCAGACCACTGATGACCTCGAAGAGGATTTGGTGTATCTCAAGCGAGTGTGGGACAACATCCTGAAGGAGCAACAGACGGCCAAGGCGCCAGCACTGTTGTTCGAAGAGTTGCCATTAACTCATCGAATGATTCGGGATCAGATCCGTCGGGAAACAGACCGCGTATTCATTGATTCGCTCGAGACCTATACCAAGCTCTCGCAATTCGCATCGAAATTTATGCCAGAGCTCTCGCACTTGATTCAACACTATCAAGGAGATCGTCCAATCTTTGATTTGTACCAAATCGAAGATGAAATCGAAAAAGCCTTGTCTCGACAGGTTGAGCTCAAATCTGGTGCTTATCTGGTGGTTGATCAGACAGAAGCCATGACCACCATCGATGTCAACACCGGTCGGTTCGTGGGAGCTCATACTCTCGAGCAAACCGTCTTTCGAACCAATCTCGAGGCCGCGGTTGCCATTGGTCGCCAATTACGTCTCCGTAATCTCGGGGGTATGGTCGTCATTGACTTCATCGATATGGACGACGACGAGCATCGGCGACAGGTATTAAGAACGCTTGAGCGGTCACTCGATGAGGACCCGGTGAAAACCCGAGTCATCGGGTTTAACGATTTAGGACTGGTGGTCTTGACGCGGAAGCGGTCTCGCGAGAATTTGTCTGATTTGCTGCAAGAGCCCTGTCCTCACTGCCATGGGACCGGCCAGATGAAAACTGCCGAGACGGTCTGTTATGAAATTTTCCGGGCGGTGATGCGCGAATATCGCGCCTACTCAGCAGAAATGACGACTGTGATTGCAGCACCGACCGTGATTGATCGGTTAATCGATGAAGAGTCTGAAGCCTTAGCTGATCTTGAAGCCTTTATTCATCGGCCGATTCGATTGCAGGTCGATGGCAATTTTTCTCAAGATCGTTATGAGGTTGTGGTGTCGTGATTCGCCATGTACTGACAACAAAAGCCATTATTTTGGTCGTCCTTGCAGCCATGCAAGGTCTGTTCTTGGCTGCGTTGCCGATGGTGAACTATTGGCGGACGGACATCGAGGCACTGTTGTCTGACCGGCTGGGTGCCACAGTCACGATCTCCGAGATTGGTGCGCGAGCATCTTGGACGGGACCTTACCTCGAGGCGCTTGATCTTGTCATCCAGAAGGATGCCGGGTCACTGGAGGTGCGCCGGGTGCAAATGTTGTTGGATCTTCCCAACACAATCGCGTCCATGCAGCCGGTGATTGGACAGTTGATTTTGGATGAAGGTGAACTCATCCAGCGCGGCTCTGACGGATCAGGGGTTCCTGATCCAACTGAGTGGGCTGGGTTACTAGACCAAATCCGCAACGTCATACAACCGATCGGTGCGTTTCAAATCCATAACTTTGATGTGTTATTGGGTGAGTTTTCGCTCAAACGGTTATCGATTGACATCACGCCAGATGTTGGTGTTCTGGCCCAAGCTCGGGTCGTCACCGAAGAGATCTCAGTTCCGATCGACATTGACTGGCGTTATCCGCAGACCACCACCGACGCGCATGATGTTCGTGTGCAGACGCGTTTGCGTCAAGCACTGGTTCCGATGCTCGGTTTGGATGAATTCACGGCAACTGTTGACGCGACAGCATGGCTCAATATCCGCCCAGGGGTTCCAGTCGATGGCACTGTCCGCGTGACTGGTTTGGCGGATCAGGATCAAGGTCTGGCAGGTGATTTGAGTGCACGATTTGAATTGCCTGGTCTATCAAAGATTCAGGCATCATTTGAATCACTTCAATTCCGTGCCCCGGGTCTCCGGATTGCTGGATCTGGCGGTGGTCTCACCTATGATGGCAAGCGCCTGACTGCGTCGATCCCGACGATCGATTTCGATGGCGGACTGATGGGCGAGTTCATCCGTGACTCTGATCCAGAACCTCAGTTGTACCGGCTGTTGTCGATGAATCAACCAAGACTGTCTGCCAAACAGGTTCAGCTGGATTGGATTCTTGAGACCAGCCCACAAGTCGCGGCAACGATTGATGCATTTGAAATTCAAGCGGCGCGATCGATCCCTGAGATCGGTCCGGTCAGTGGGCAACTGTATTTGAATGGATCCAGAGGTTGGTTTGACTTTGCTGCAAGATCAGCCACGTTCTCACTACCAGAGATTTTCCCGGCGCCTTGGACTGAGCAATCACTCTCGGGGACTCTCGCTTTTGACCGAACCGACAAGGGGCTCAAGCTTCGTGGTCAGGACCTAAGGGTGAAGAGTGCTGAGCAGGATGTGCAAGGCGCATTATTGCTCGATTTACCGCGTGACCATGAACAACAGATGCAGCTCGAATTAACGGTCCAGGCGTCGACTGGAGCCTTGCCAGGGCTATTGCCGTTGGACCTTGACGACGAAGTGGTGGATTTCTTGAGCCGTTCGGTGGAGCAGGTGGTTGTCGATCGTGGCCGAATTTCCTATTCCGGACCTTTGGGATCTGAGGTGGATCGGACGCGTCGTGAGCTCAGCATGCGCTTTCCGTTAACCTCCTATCGCTTCAAGCCCTTGACGAATTGGCCTGCATTTAAGGGTACGCAGGGAGTTGTTGATTTTGTCAGCAAGCGCGCGCGGATCGAATTCAATGAGTCTGACTTTGGTGGTCTTTTAGTCACTCGTGTTGTGGCCATGCAGGCGGCTGAAGACGCTCGGCGAATTGATATTGATGGTCATCTGGTCGGAGAGGCTTTTGATGCGCTGGCTATCCTTGAACAGGCAGGCGTGAAACCTGATGCTCTGGGCTCAGCGGTGAAGCTCGATGGCCGCCTCTCAGGACAGGTCTCCTTAGCAGTCCCGATAGGGGGTGATCCCAGTGGAGCCGTGAACATTGCGTCCGAGGATCTGACCGTCGAATTAGCGCAACTGGCCGAACCCTTGATGCAGGTGACAGGCCGTGCCGAATATCGATTAAATGATGGGTTATATACCGATCGACTGGTAGGACAATTGATGGGTGATCCAGTGGAAGCACGGGTCACCATCAGTGACGGGCAGACAGAGATCATTGGCCAAGGACGGTTGAAGACATCAAATGTCGCGCGCCTCGCGCAATTGGGATTGGGCGAAGATCAGTTGTTTGGTTCAGCCGATTGGTCAATCGTCGGCCGTGGTGATGATCAGTCGTTCATCGTCTCGCTAGAAACGGATGGGCGGGGATTGGGAAGTGGTCTTCCTTATCCGTTGTCAAAGGATGAGGCCTCGATCGGCCGGGTCGCCGTCAATCTGACCGACGAGCCCGATGGTCGAACGTTTTCGGTCCGAGTCTTTGATGTGACGGACATTCGGGGAGTCTTGGATTCGAAGCCTTTGACACTTGAAGTGATGACCCCTGAGGCAGATCTGATCGGGTGGGCAACCTTACCAAGTGGTGATGGCGACCGATCGAATCTATCGATTCTTCTTCGCACGGAACGGCTATTACTCGGAGAGACGCCATTGGCGGTTGATAAGACAGCGATTGTCTTACGTCCGCAAGAATTCAATGTCTCGTTTGATGGATCAGAACTTGCCGGACGCGTCAGCCGTGTTGGTGAAGGTCCGCTGTTGATCGATTTGGAGCGAATGGTGCTCCCAGAGGGTGGTGATTTATTGGATCCACCAGGTGACGATCCCTTGTTTGATTATAATCCAGGCGAACTACCCTCGATGAAAGTTCGGATCAGTACGCTACTTCGTGGTGAAACTCGCTATGAGGACATGGATTTAGTTCTGGTGTCGGGTGAATCGCGTCTTGATGCGACAACACTTGAGTTTGATCGGGATGGCCAGCGTTTCCAAGGAGAGCTTGCTTGGGCCTATCAAAACGGTCAGGCGCAGACTGCATTATTACTCAGAGCACAAGGTGATGAGCTCGGCAATATTTTACGAGTCAATGAAGATGAGCCGTTATTGGAGGCTGAATCTGGACGCTTTGTTTCTAATTTGAGTTGGGATGGCTCGCCACTCGGATTTTCTCTGCTCACAAGCCGTGGTGTGGTCGAATTGTCCCTGAAAGACGGACGGTTTTTAGATTTGGGAAATTCTGCCGAAGTCCTTCGGTTATTCGGCATTTTGAATATTGAAACGGTGACGCGCCGACTCCGCTTGGATTTTCTGGATTTGGTTCAACCTGGGGTCGCTTTCGATAGCGTTGACGCCAAAGCACGCATTGCTGACGGTCAGTTGGTGTTTGATCCCGAGTTTACCATGAGTGGCCCCTCGGCCAGTTTTCGCTTGACCGGGGAGGCTGATCTGATCAATGAGAAACTCAAGCAACGTCTCGAAGTTGATATTCCGCTGACTAACAACTTGCCACTCGCGTCCGTCTTGCTTGGCGCACCTCAGGTGGGCGGAGCTATTTATTTGGTCGAAAAAGCCCTGGGGACCAAAATTATTAAAGTCGGTAAAACCGACTACAGGATTGAAGGATCCTTTGCCGAACCCCAAGTCTCTCTGATACCTCCATTCTCAAAGAAAAAGGATTAACTGAATGCCAACTCTCCTGCAAACCGTCAGTGAGTCGATCTTAGCGCCAGGCGGACTATCCATTGATGATCTTGAACCCTTGGTTGGCGAGTTGTCAGTCGGCGATGTGGATTTTGCGGATTTGTTCTTTGAGCGTGCTGAGGCCGAGACTTATTCGCTCGAAGATGGCGAGGTGAAGGATGCGAGCTATCATCGCGACGCTGGCGTGGGCGTGAGAGCTTGCGCAGGAGATAAACAGGGATTTGCCTACAGCTCCGAAATCACCGCTGCAAGAATTCGTGAAGCGCGTGATGTTGCAATCGCCATTCAGGAGGGTCGCGGACCGCGTGGTGGCGTGAACCTGGATCAGGTGTCGACACCGAAGCTTTACATTGCCAAAAATCCAATTCCCGAGAAAGTGGCGACTGACAAAATCGCATTTTTACTTGAAATCGATGCCAAGGCCCGCGCGCGAAGTGCCTCTGTCTCACAGGTCCAGGCGACCTTGTCGATTTCTTATCGAGAGATTCTGATTGCGGCAACTGATGGCACCTTAGGTGCGGATATTCGGCCTCTTGTTCGCCTGTCTGTTTCGGTGCTTGCTGAAAAAAATGGCCGACGTGAGCGGGGAAGTTCGGGTCTCGGTGGACGCTATGATTTGCAGCGGTTACTGACAGATGCTCATGCTGATCAGTTGGTGGCTGAGGCTGTCGATCAGGCTGTGGTGAACTTAGATGCCGTCGATTGTCCTGCCGGTGAAATGCCGGTTGTTTTAGCCTCCGGTTGGCCGGGTGTGCTGCTGCATGAAGCCGTTGGTCACGGCTTGGAAGGCGACTTTAATCGGAAAGGATCGAGTTTTTACTCTGGAAAGATTGGTCAGCAAGTGGCATCCAAGGGGGTCACTGTGGTTGATGATGGCACGCTGCTTGATCGTCGCGGATCCTTGAACATTGATGACGAAGGCCACGCGAGCCAACGCAACGTTCTGATTGAAGACGGGACTTTAGTTGGCTATATGCAAGACAAGCTCAATGCACGCTTAATGGATGTTGCGGCGACAGGCAATGGGCGGCGTGAGAGCTACGCCCATCTTCCGATGCCACGGATGACGAACACCTTTATGGAGCCTGGTGATGCCACTCAGGCGAATATGATCGAGTCGGTGGAGCGCGGCATCTTTGCGGTCAATTTCGGCGGCGGTCAGGTTGACATCACCTCCGGGCAGTTTGTGTTTGCAGCAAGCGAAGCCTATCTCATTGAGCAGGGCAAAGTGACTGCCCCGGTGAAAGGCGCAACGCTGATTGGGCACGGTCCACATGTGATGTCTGCGATTTCGATGATTGGAGATGACCTGGCTCTTGATTCAGGCATTGGGATCTGCGGAAAAAATGGGCAAAGCGTGCCTGTCGGGGTGGGTCAACCAAGTCTGAAGATTGATCGACTGACCGTTGGTGGGACAGCTTAATGGGCGATGGCTTCATAAAGCGCGCGATACAAACTGCGCGCCTCGCCTTTATCTTTGTCCACTTCTCGCGCTTTTCGGGCTGCTCGGATCAATTGGTTGAGCCGCTGCGCGTCGGTTTGAAACGCATCCAAAAAGGCCGTCGCATCTTTGGGTTCCTTAAGCAATCGATCACGCCATTGCTCGGCTTGGTGATGTTTCCGCTTTTCGGCGTTGTCGGTGTGCTCCATCGCATCCAGCTGCGCCTGCAAACTCTCCGATTCGACGCCGCGCATGACTTTACCGACATACTGCATTTGCCGACGTCGGGCTTCATGCTTTTTATCCGGAATGGCACGGTAAGCTTCAAGCGCCTCACGCAGCTTGTCTTCCGGGAATTCAATCTTTTGAAATTGCTTGTCAGACAGCGCGGCCAACGCTTGGCCGAGCGCTTGAAGCGCCAGCATTTCACGTTTTTTTGCACTTTTCGACGGCTCTCTGTAGAGCTCTTCGTCGATCAGATCGTCATTTTGAAGGGAGCGTTTGTCATTCATGTCCGTGAAGTTTAACCCACAACAGGAAAAAAACCGCCTAGAAGAATTAACGCTTCGGATTTTAGAGCGATCCAAGCGAATCGGCGCCGATGGTTGTGAGGTGGGTGCAAGCGCATCAGTTGGCCTTGACGTTCAAGCACGACTTGGAGCACCAGAAAAGCTTGAAATGACGCGAGATCAGTCCTTGTCAGTCACGGTATTTGTCGGCGAGTCGCGAGGATCAGCCACCACCACAGATCTCTCGGATGCAGCACTTGAAAGTACCCTTCAAGCAGCACTCGCCATCGCTCGCGTCACGGCGCCTGATCCAGCGGCTGTGCTTGCCTCGAAGGATCAAATTATTCGGGATGTCCCCAATTTGGAGTTAGATCATCCTTGGGACATCAGTGCGAAAGATGCCTTGGCGTTGGCGATCGAAGTGGAAGCTTCCGGACGACAAGCAGACCCTCGGATCACAAATTCCGAAGGGGGTTCGGTGTCATCGACACGTGGGCTCTCCATTCATGGGACCACAGAAGGTCTGTTGGTCAGTCAGCCGACCAGTGTCCACGGTTTGAGCTGCGTTTTACTGGCTGAAGATGGTGAAAGTCGTGAGCGCTCCTATGCCTACACACAGGCTCGGCGTCCAGACCAGTTGTTGTCTCCAGAAGCGGTGGGCAAAGAAGCCGCCGATAAAACAGTTGCCCGCCTGAATCCCCGTAAATGCCAAACTGCCGAGGTGCCAGTCCTATTTGTCCCGGAAACCGCCGCCGGCTTGATCTCGAGTTTTGTCAGTGCGATTAGCGGAGGATCCTTGTATCGGCAATCGAGCTATTTGCTGGATCGCTTAGGCACGCAGGTATTCCCTCAATGGGTTACGCTTGAAGAAACTCCACACATCCCCGGGGCCATGGGTTCTTCGGCCTATGATGGTGATGGTTTGGCAACTCGGTCTCAGGCGTTTGTGACTGATGGAATCTTATCGAGCTATGTCTTGTCCTTGTACTCTGCCAACCGACTTGGTCTTCAAACCACACATAATGCTGGCGGTGTGCGAAACCTCTTCTTCCAAGGTCAACAAGACTTCAACGCGTTGATCGCCCAGATGGGCCGTGGTTTGATCGTGACTGAGTTGATGGGCCAGGGGGTGAACCTGGTTAACGGCGATTACTCGCGCGGTGCCTCGGGATTTTGGGTGGAAAATGGTGAGATCGCCTATCCGGTTCATGAAGTCACCGTGGCGTCGAATCTTGACCGGATGTTGAGAGACGATTTGATCGCGGTGGGGTCTGATCTTGATCTGCGTCGCTCAATCGCAACAGGCTCCATGCTCTTTGAGAAAATGATGGTTGCCGGCAGCTAATTAGGCATAGACGAGGGTGGCGATGCCGAGAAAGCAGAAGAAACCCACGACGTCTGTGACCGTTGTTAAAACCACACCGCCGGCGAGCGCGGGGTCGATTTGCAACGACTTCAAATAACCTGGTAATAGGGTTCCAACGACCGCTGCGACGATCAAATTCACAATAATTGCCAGCGCGATCACATAACCCAGAGTGAAGTCACCAAACCAGAGGAAGGCAGCGAATCCCACAACCAATGACCAGAACAAACCATTGGCCGTGCCGATCAACACTTCACGACTGACCAGTGCTCGAATATTGGCTGACCCCACGCGACCAAGCGCCATGCCTCGAATCACGATGGTCAGTGCCTGAGTACCAGCGATTCCGCCCATCGATGCAACCACCGGCATGAGAATCGCAAGCGCGACCACCTGCTCTAGTGTGGCTTCAAACATCCCAATCACTCCTGAGGCTAAAAACGCGGTCAGGAGATTGATGCCAAGCCACACCGAACGCCGTTTGACCGTTCTGACCAAGGGCGCAAAGATATCTTCATCTTCATCAAGACCTGCTTGACTCATCAAGCTGTGATCTGCCGATGCCCGAATAACATCGACCACGTCATCGATGGTAATTCGGCCGAGCAATTTACCGGATTCATTCACCACAGGCGCACTCACCAAGTCTAATCGCTCAAAACGCTGAGCCACTTCATCTTCATGCGTGGAGACAATCAGGGGTTCGACTTCGGTCTGCATGATTTCTCGAATCGTGGTGTTGGGATCGGAAATCAAAATCTTCGAAATGGGGACCTGCCCGATGAATTCATCACGACGATTCACGACCCAAAGGTTGTCGGTCATCGGAGGGAGTTCACGATACCGTCGGATATATCGAAGAACGACGTCGACAGTGATGTCCGGACGCACGGTCACGACGTCGGTATTCATCAAACCGCCCGCGGAATCTTCGTCATAGGACAACACATCTTCAACGCGCTGTCGGTCTTGAGAATCCATTGATAACAAGACTTCTTCAATGACTGACTCAGGCAGCTCTTGGAGGAGGTCAACCTTGTCATCGAACTCAAAACTTTCGATCAGGTTGGCGAGTTCTTCGGGTTCTAATCGGGCAACAATTTCTGAACGTTCTTCTTCGCCTAAGTAGGCAAGTACGTCAGCGGCCAGTTCTTCGGCTTCAACTAAGTTCCAGAGGATGGTCCGTTGCTTGGGAGGAACCGAGGATAAAAGATGCGCGATATCAGGCGCTGCAAGATCTTCATTGATGAGTTGTCTGGCACGCGCAATCGCGCCTTGCGATAGCGCAAGGTTAATCCGCTCAAGATTGGCTTGGTTGGACTCAACGGCGATTTCAGTGATTCCATCACTCATCCGCAGGGTTCCCCAAAGCCGTCATCAAACAGAGCCTTCAGTGCGGCATTCGCTTGGTCTTGGTCATCTCCGGAGATATGTAATATCAGCTCGCTACCTTGTCCTGCCGCCATCATCAAAAGCTGCATAATGCTTTTGGCATCGACTTTCCGTTGACTACTTGGATCTTCGAGTTCGACAACTGACGAAAACAGAGAGGCCTCTTGAGCGAGGACATTGGCTGCTCGAGCATGTAAGCCCAACAAGTTTCTGACTGTGACCGGCGTGGTAATCATCGTGGAGATATCCTCTATTGGTTCGATGATAGCTCGCGATGCACAACCTGCCTATCAAGTTCGAGATCACTTAACCGTTGATTCAGGGCTTCGGTGAGATAGACGCTTCGGTGCTGACCGCCGGTGCAACCGATTGAGAGCGTAAAATATTGGCGGCCAGATTCGGCATGACGAGGGACCCAGCGTCTCACGTGCGCTTCGATTTCATCGAGAAGCTCAGTCGTTTCAGGGAACTGGTTCAGATAGTCTTTGATGGGTTGGTCGCGTCCCGTCAAGGGTCGAAGTTCTGCTTCCCAGTGTGGATTCGGAAGTGATCTGGCATCAAACACGGTATCAGAATCCATCGGCACGCCACGCTTAAAGCCAAAGGATTGCAGTTTCAAGATGAGTTGCGTCGCTGTTTCACCAGCAACTAACTCTCGGATTTGACTGCGTAGCGTATGAATCGACAGTCCCGAACTATCGATCTTATAGGTCGCAATGGCTTGGATCGGCTCGAGCTGCCGACTTTCGCGTCGCAAGGCATCAGACAGATGCGTGCGATCGATACCCGTGGATAACGGGTGCAGTCGTCGTGTTTCGCTAAAACGCCGCGCCAAAGACTCGTCAGTTGCATCAATAAAGACCACATCGAGTCGGCTGACTTCGCTCTTCAATGATTGCACTAACGCAGGAATATCCGCAGGTTGTCCAAGTGTTCGAATATCAATGGAAACAGCGAGATTTCGACCTGGAGAAACGGTGAGTAGGGTACTGACTGTCTGTTGGATTAAGGCGACGGGCTGGTTATCAATGCAATAGAAATTCAGATCTTCCAAGGTGCCTAGCGCGGATGACTTCCCCGCCCCAGATCGACCTGAAACGATCAGTAGATGCATTAGGCAGCAGCCGTCTTAAACGCTTGGCTAGCAATGGCGTAAAGTTCGCTGGCATCGGTGGCCATTTGCAGATCGTGTCGAAATTGATCGTTAGAAAAGCAGTCGGCAAGCTGGGCGAGTAAATTCAGATGCACTTGGTTGGTTGATTCAGGAACCAGTAGGACGAACAGTAATTCAACCGGTTGGCCATCAATCGCGTCGAAATCAATTCCTTGATTCAACTGAATTAAATAGCCTCGGGTCTCGTCATCATTCAGACAAGACAATCGGCAGTGAGGGATGGCAACCCCATACCCGATTCCGGTTGAACCGAGTCGCTCTCGATCAATCAGACCTTGATATACATCCTCGGAGTCCATTTGACTCTCATCGGCAATGAACTCCGCGGTGAGTTCTAAAACACGTTTTTTGCTCGCGCCTTCGAGGCTCGAAACGACTCGAGTGGGGGTAATAATGTCAGAGAGTTGCATGATTCCGATATCTATCGCTGCTGAAAAGGGCGACCTTTTGTCGCCCTGCACAATTGTATGACGCTTTTAGTGTCCGTGCATCCGGCTAATGGTTTTTTCGCGATGTTTGACGAGTTGCCGGTCGAGCTTATCAGCCATCGCATCAATCGCAGCATACATGTCGTCGTGCTCAGCAGACGCATGGACATCAGCACCTGCAACATGCACATTACCTTCGGCTTTTTGACGCTGCTTTTCAACAGTCAGTGTAATTTCCACTTTGGTGATATGTTCCGCATGACGCTCAATTCGATCCAGTTTTTCTGTCACATAGGATTTGAGTGCGTCTGTGACGTCGAGTTGATGTCCACTGATGCTGATTTGCATACCTTTCTCCTTCTTTTGATGCGTTGAGGCGTCTAATCACCTCATTTCCACTATGCGCTTTTTCGTCACTGACGAAAAGCCTAAAACACTTGTTTACGTTCGCTCGATCCGCCGATACCAAGCATCTCACGGTATTTGGCGACGGTTCGTCTGGCGACTTTAAACCCTCGTTCGGCCAACAGCTCGCTCAGCTTATTATCCGACAAGGGTTTCTTGGCGTTTTCGTCGCCGATTAATTCTTTTAAGTGCTCTTTAATCGCCGTTGAGGACGCTTCACCACCCGCATCGGTACCGACATGGCTTGAGAAGAAGTATTTCAGCTCTAATGTGCCACGTGGCGTGTGCATGTATTTTTGCGTAGTGACTCGTGAAATTGTCGATTCGTGCATTTCAACCCGCTCGGCAATATCGGCGAGTACCATCGGCTTCATGGCGACCGGTCCTTTTTCAAAAAACGCAATCTGCTCCTCGACAATGCAGGATCCGACCTTCAGAAGGGTCTCTGCGCGAGATTTCAGGCTTTTGACAAACCAGCGCGCTTCCTGCAGTTGATTCTTCAAATAGTCGTTGGTTTCGCTCTTATCGCCTGATTTGATGAAATTTTGGTAGGTGTGATTGATCCCGACGCGCGGTAAGGCGTCTGGATTGAGCTCCACAATCCAGCCATCTTCATTGCGCCGAACGATCAGGTCAGGAGTGACATATTCAGGTTCACTCCCGCCAATATGGCTTCCCGGCTTAGGATCGAGGGACCGAATCAGGGTCAAGGCCAGATCAAGCTCCTCATCAGAGCATTTCATCGCGCGTTTCAAACCTGGGCGATCTTTCTTGGTGAGGAGGTCGAGATGGTTTTGAACTAAATTGAGAGGTAGCCGGACATCACCACCGAGCAAGCCAATTGCTGCTAACTGAATCGCAAGCGATTCAGCCACGCCTCGAGCCCCAACCCCTACGGGATCTAAGCGCTGAATTTGATGCAGTACGCATTCGACTTCATCCAGCTCAAGATCATCAAGTTCTTGCCCGAGTGCCTCGGTAATCTCGTCGAGATCTGCATCTAAAAACCCATCCCCATCGATAGAATCGACCAACACTCGGGCAATCAACATATCGCGTTCGGTTAAAGGCATGAGATTCAGTTGCCACAACAAATGATCAGAGAGTGTTAACGCTTCCGATGTTCGACTCTCAAAGCTGTCGTACTCATCATCTGAGGCACTGCGCGTCATCGGCCGGTTGAGATCAAAATGATTGGTATCTGACCAGTCAGTCTCGACGGCGACCTCGACCGATTCGATGGGTGTCTCTTGCTCGCGGACATCCGAGTCACTGGACTCAGCGTACTGCTCAATTTCATCTTCACGCTCAAGCAATGGATTCTCTTCCAAGGCTCGAGTGATTTCTTGTTGCAGGTCGAGCGTCGACATTTGCAACAGTTTAATTGCCTGCTGCAATTGCGGAGTCATGGTCAGGCTTTGCCCGATCTTGAGTTGCAGTGCCTGTTTCATTCGGGAAGCGTCATGGTGAATTGTTCTCCAAGATAGACTTGGCGCACATCTTGATTGGCGAGGAGGCTGGCCGGTGGTCCTTCCGCGAGAACTCGGCCTGCATTCACGATATAGCCTCGATGACAAATGCCGAGGGTTTCTCTGACATTGTGATCGGTAATCAAGACCCCAATCCCTCGATCGGCTAAGTGCCTAATGATGTTCTGGATGTCAGCGACAGAAATGGGGTCAACTCCAGCGAAGGGCTCATCGAGCAACATAAATTTCGGGTTCGAGCAGAGTGCCCGGGCAATTTCGACTCGCCTTCGCTCTCCGCCAGAGAGTGCCATTCCTTTGGTGGCTGATAAATGGCCCAAGTGGAATTCATCGAGCAGGCGTTCGCGCTCGCGTTGCCGATCATTGTTTGAGAGATCAGATCGCAATTCAAGGATCGCCATCAGGTTGTCTGAGACTGTCAATTTTCGAAAAACAGAGGCTTCTTGAGGGAGATAGCCGAGCCCTGCTTTGGCCCGACCATGCATCGGTGTTCGAGTGATGTCTTGCTCGCCAATTTTGATCTCACCTGCATCTTGCCTCACCAGGCCGACGATCATATAAAAACTGGTGGTTTTCCCAGCACCGTTTGGCCCTAGCAATCCAACAATTTCACCAGGGCTCACCGCCATCGACAGATCCGAGACGACTTCGCGCCCCTTATAGGATTTTTTCAAATGGCGAGCGACGAGTTGAGTCATTTTTTCTTGGGTTGCATGGTCATGTTCACACGACTTGAACGACTACCGGCGGCGGTGACTTCTCCCGACTTGAGGTCATAGGTGATTTCAGGTCCTGAAAACACTGAGTCCTCAGAGGTAATCATGGCATCCCCGGTCAGGACCACTCGATCCGTGTCGTACGAATAATCGATCACCCGCGCGCGACCTTTGACAGGCTCTTGATCGGTTTTTCGTCTGAGATTTTCAAAACGCGCCGGTTGGCCCTTGGCAACAAAGGTCTCCACCTCACCATCTTCGTTTGTTTTGAGGTTCACCACATCACCCTCAAGTTTGAGTGTTCCTTGAGTGACAACGACGGCACCTGTGTATTCAGCTTGGCTTTGTTTCTCATTAATCACGGCACTGTCGGCGGTGATCTCAATCGGTTGATCACGGTCTTCAGGTAATGCAAAAACCGCAGGTGCGATTGTCAGCATCAATCCGAAGAAGTAGCGCTTCGCCATTGCGTCCTCACTTTTTCTCCAAGGGTGTATTCATTGCTATTGAGATCCATAACCAGCGCGTCGCCAACGCTTTCTGCAGATCCTTGCACCAGTCGAGTCGTCGTCTTCGAAGTCACCAGATCCGTGGTTTGATCCCAATTTAACGTCTGACCACTTAAATGCCATGGGTCCTTTCCGTTTTCGAGTCGATTGGCAATAACGTTCTGGGAAAGAAAGACTTGATTTCGATCGGCGGTCAGTTCTCCCCGCTCGCCTTCGATATACCAGGTCGCCGGTGGTCTCTCGAGCCACAGCTTCGGGTCTACCAATTCCGCGTTGGCGCGGTCTCCAAAATCCAACAAGCTGGTCGCGACGAGCGTCGTCTCCAGTTGCCCGGCCGCGTCAAATTGACGCTGATAGACCCCTTCCATAAAGGCATCTGGACGAAGGTCAGCAATTTCTTTTAAGGCGGGATCCAGTGTGCTTTTGGTGGTTGGTTCGGTGAGTCCGAACACCAAAGCAAGGGCTCCAAGCGCGATGAAGATCAGTCGGCTCCAACCACTCACGCCCGATCCTCCTGATAGAGCGCTAACGGATCAAATCCTTGTGCGACCAACAAGAACTCGCAGAGTTCACGGACCGCACCCTGGCCACCAGCGTGGTCAGTCACATAGGCTGCTGCGGCCTGCACTTGAGCCGGTGCGTTCGGAACGCTGGCGAAGAACCCGGTCACATCAAGTGTCGTTAAGTCGGGGAAGTCATCGCCCATATAACCGAGATCATTTTTCTCAAGGGCGAGTTGCGCAGCTAAATGTTGAAGCGCCTGGCCTTTGTCTTCGCGGCCCTGAATCACAAAATCGACACCAAGCTCAGAAAATCGCCGGTCAACCATTGGTGATTGTCGACCAGTGATGATCGCGGTTTGGATACCCGCCTTCTGTAACAGTTTTAAACCAAGACCATCCAAAATGTTGAAGGCCTTCAGCGAATCGCCGTCGAGTCCGTAATAGAGAGTTCCGTCAGTGAAGATTCCATCAACATCAAATGCCATGAGTCGGACGGTTTGTGCGCTCATACGACACCCGCCTGCAGGAGGTCATGCATATTGAGTACACCCACGGGAAGCCCGTCATGCACAACCACCAGGGCGTTGATGCGCTTTTCTTGCATGACTCGAACAGCCATCGCAGCTAAAGAACCTAGTTCGATCGTAGCTCCCCTTGGGGTCATAATGTCTTGAATTCGACGATCTCTGAGATCGTGGCCGGCTTCGATTGCGCGACGCAAGTCGCCATCGGAAAAGACTCCAATGAGTTCATGATGTTGGTTTAAAACGGTTGTAAATCCGAGGCGTTTGGCGGTCATTTCGAGTAGTGCCTCGGGAAGCGATGCATCTTCAGACACCGCAGGGAGTGCATCGCCAGTATGCATAATATCGTCAACTTTCAAGAGTAACTTACGGCCCAAGGCGCCACCGGGATGGCTAAACGCAAAATCCTCGTGTGAGAACCCTTTGGTTTCCAGTAGAGCGATCGCTAAGGCATCGCCCATCACGAGGGCGGCGGTTGTGCTGGATGTTGGTGCCAAGTTGAGGGGGCAGGCCTCTTCGGCGACTGAGACTAAAAGATGCGCATCGGCAGCCCGACCTAGGGTTGAATCTGCATCTCCCGTCATACTGATGAGTGGTGTGCCGAGACGCTGAATCAGTGGGAGTAACAAGACGATTTCTGAGGAGGTACCGCTGTTGGATAGGGCAAGCACCACATCTTTTGATGTCAGCATCCCTAAATCACCATGCGATGCCTCTGCTGGATGCATAAAAAACGCCGGTGTTCCGGTTGATGCGAGTGTTGCTGCGATCTTGCTTCCGATATGACCGGATTTCCCCATGCCGGTGACCACAATTCGGCCTTCGCAGTCGAGACACAATTGACAGGCGCGGTTGAAATCCTCGCTGAGTTGCTGATTCAGTTCCGCGATGGCTTTCGATTCAAGTTGGATGGTGCGTTTGGCTGACTCGATAAAACTCATTAATTCGGCACGATCGTTGCAGAGATGTGCCAAAGATAGCTTACGTACAGGAGAAGCAAAAGGATTCCGTACGAACGATTCAAGGTTCCGTGCGCACCAAAGCGGGCGATGAGTAACAAAAAGACCGTCAAACCGAGTGTCCATGGGAGATCGCGCGTGTAAACATCGGCTTCGATGGCGAACGGTGAAATGATCGCTGCAATGCCGATGACTCCGAGGAAATTGAAGAAATTAGAGCCAATCACTGTGCCAAGCGCCATGTCGGTTTTGTTTTTCAACGCTGAAGCCATTGAAGCTGCGAGTTCTGGAAGCGAGGTCCCGATGGCCACAATGGTTAGTCCAATGACGAGTTCAGATACCCCGAAATGCCGGGCGACTTCGGTCGCTCCCCAAACCAAGGCTTTTGAACTTGCTAACAAGACCAAGAGTCCACCGATGGTCAGAACGACCGATAAGGACAATGAGAGGTCTGGAATGTCTGCTTCTTCCCCCGAGGCAGCCTCATCTTTCATGAGTTGGAGTAACACAATGGGTAAGGCAGCCACTAAGGCGATCCCCGCCCAGAGATCGAAGATGCCGCGATAAGCCAGCGCATAAACGCCGAGGCAGACCAGCAGTAGTAAAGGAAGTTCTCGCCTGACCAGAGGTCTTGGAATTAATAACGGAAAGACACAGGCGGTCGCACCGAGCACCAGTGCAATGTTGGTGATGTTAGAACCAAGGGCGTTTCCGAGAGCCAGGCCTGGGCTTTCCTCATAGGCGGCGACTGCTGAGACCAAAAGTTCTGGTGCTGAAGTGCCGACAGAGACGATGGTTAATCCAATTAAAAAATGACTCATTCCGAGTCGTGAAGCGAGACTGGCTGCGCCTTCGACAAACTTGTCGGCACTGACAACAGTCAGTGCAATTCCAACGATAATGGCAGCAGTGGCCCAAAACATGAAAAGACTCCCAAACCTGAGGCGACATTAAACATGTTGCGGCTAAGCTCTGCTACACTCGCAATCAGATTAATTGAATGAAGTGAACCGAATCGATTGTGACTGCATCAGCCTTTGTTGAGATTGAAGACGTTGGTTTTCGTCGTGATCGGCGCGTGATCTACGACGGACTGAATGCGACTGTTCCCCGTGGGAAAATCACAGCCATTGTTGGTCCATCGGGTACCGGAAAAACAACCTTGCTGCGCTTGATTGGTGGGCAGCTCAAACCCGAATCTGGTGATGTGCGAGTTGATGGTGTGTCAGTCCAATCGCTCAAGCGAGCAGAGTTATTTCAGTTGCGCAAGCGCATGGGTATGTTGTTCCAATCAGGTGCGTTGTTTGCTGAACTCAGTGTGTTCGAGAATGTTGCGTTTCCACTGCGGGTGCACACCGATCTCGACGACGAATTAATTCGCTTGATTGTATTGATGAAACTTGAAGCCGTCGGTCTGCGCGGGGCTGTGGATTTGGTGCCCTCTGAGCTTTCCGGAGGGATGCAGCGGCGCGTGGCGCTTGCGCGGGCGATTGCTTTAGATCCCGAAATGATTATGTATGACGAGCCCTTTGCCGGACAGGATCCGATTGGTTTAGGTGTGTTGTTGTCTTTAGTGAAACAATTAAATCAGGCCCTTGGGTTGACCTCACTGGTGGTCTCTCATGATCTCCAGGAAACCTTATCGATTGCTGATCACGTCATTATGATTGCAAATAACCGGGTTGCTTTTGAGGGGTCGCCGGCAGTCATGCAAAGCTCTAACGATCCCCTCGTTCAGCAATTCTTGCACGGAAGCCCAGACGGTCCCGTTCGCTTCCATTTCCCTGCGCCAGCGCTTGAGGATGCCTTGTCATGATTGATTGGATTGCCGGCGTCGGTCGATCAACCTTGTCACAGGTATCCGATCTTGGTCGTGCCAGCTTAATGTTGATGCAGGCGATTTTTGGTCGCTCCAATGTTGGTGTGTATGGGCGCCTGACCGTTGACCAAATTTATGCGGTCGGTGTGTTGTCACTCAGTATCATTATTGTCAGCGGCTTATTCATCGGGATGGTCTTGGGCCTTCAGGGATACACGATTCTGACTGATTACGGCAGTGAGCAGGCGCTGGGTCAAATGGTGGCGCTATCGCTAACACGGGAGCTCGGTCCTGTGGTGACTGCACTCTTATTTGCTGGTCGCGCGGGGTCTGCTTTGACCGCTGAGATTGGTTTAATGAAAGCCACTGAGCAGTTGGCAAGTCTGGAAATGATTGGCGTTGATCCCTTGCGCCGAGTGGTTGCGCCACGGTTTTGGGCAGGTGTGATTAGTTTGCCGATTTTGTCCTTGATTTTCGTGAGCGTCGGTTGTTTGGGTGGCGCCCTGGTTGGTGTGAGTTGGTTAGGTGTCGATTCCGGCTCTTTCTGGGCGAACATGCAGGCATCCGTTGATTTCTTTGATGATGTGTTCAATGGCATGATCAAATCGGTGGTCTTTGCGATTGTGGTGACTTGGATTGCGGTTTACCAAGGGTATGACTTGGTGCCAACATCGGAAGGGATTGCGAGGGCGACAACAAAAACAGTGGTGTACGCATCGCTGGCGGTGCTTGGTCTGGACTTTTTCCTGACCGCAGTGATGTTTGGGGAGATTTAAGTGTATTCGCGGCGTTTAGAATTGAGTGTGGGTGCGTTTGTATTGCTAGGTGCGCTCTGTCTTGCATTTTTGGCTTTGGAAGTCAGTGGTCTGGCGTCGACCGGTGACAATGGAACCTACCGATTAAGTGCTCGCTTCGATAACGTTGCAGGTCTGACGACACGAGCAAAAGTGAGTGCCGCCGGAGTCACGGTCGGGCGCGTTGTCGGCATTCGTTATGACAAAGCAACTGCGGCTGCCATCGTTGATATGGAGATCAGTCAAGATTTTGCTGAGTTTTCAGAAGACACCTCAGCATCGATTTTGACGGCAGGTCTTCTGGGTGAAAAATACATCGGATTATCGACCGGGGGTGATCCGAATAATTTAGCTGACGGCGATATGATTTATGATACGCAGTCAGCGATCGTTCTAGAGGAACTGATTGGGAAGTTTTTGTTAAATATGAGTAGCGAAAAATGAAGATCTGGTTAGCCACAGCCTTAGCGTGTCTATTATCAATAGGAGCCTGGGCTCAACAAGATCCTAAAGCTGCCGTTGAACCATTGAAGATCGTTCGCGACACGTTTTATCAGGATGTCTCTAAATTTCAGACCGGGCAGTTAACCGAAGAAGAATTGGTGATCCGGATTACTGAGCAATTTGCGCCACTGATTAACGATCGGACTGTCGCTCTTCGAGTGATGGGTAAATTTGCTCGGCAAGCCACACAAGCAGAACGCGACCGTTTTACAGACCGCTTAGAATCCAGTTTGGTGGATGCTTACGCTCGCGGGCTGGCAGCCTATGGAGGTGAGCAGCTGGTCTTGCCTGAGGAAGGCGTCATCTTAAAGCCTGGACGCGCAGTCGTTGAGGCACGGCTTGAAAGCCCGGGTCGTGAAGCTTTGCCAATCCAATTTGCATTGGGTTTTGAAGAGGGTAAGGGCTGGATGGTTGAGAATGTTGTGATCGCAGGCATCAATCTTGGCCTCACCTTGAGAAATCAGTTTGCAGATCTGGTCCAATCGACGGGCAGTGTGACAGGAGCCATTGATTCTTGGTCGTTTGAATCAGTGAGCGCCAAGTAGTCGTGTTTTCGGTTGATTCTGAATCCTATTCCAAGCCTTGGGCGGAACTCAAAGCGCTCGGTCTTGATGCCATTCGCCAGGGTGAGTTGGTCATTGATGTTAGCGCATGGACGGAGGCGTCGAGCGCGCATTTAGCGGTCATGGTGTATTGGTGGCAGTCAGCCAAAACGATTGACCGTTCAGTCACGGTGACCGGAATGAACCCCACATTTAAAACGCTTGCCGAACTCGGCGGCGTGACTTGCATTGAAACAGGAGAACCTGATGCTGGCCACTGAAGTCAAAACCTTATTGGAAACCAAAGACACCGGATGGACGTTCTCGGTGCAAGGTGAGGGCCGCAACTTTCAGATCGAAGCGGTCAGTGATGACTTTGAGGCCATGAGTCGGGTGAAACGGCAGCAAGCCGTGTATCGATTGATTGCCGACGAAATCGCCGAAGGAACTCTGCATGCGATCACCATCACCGCGCTGACGCCTCGCGAAAAAGATCAGCGACAGGGATTGGGTATTTAAGTATGGATCGTTTTTTAATTCGCGGCGGACGTCGTTTGAGTGGCGATGTGAGAGTCAGTGGCGCAAAAAACGCAGCCTTACCGATTCTCGCCGCTGCGCTGATGGTGCCGGGAAAGGTGCGGTTTGAGAATTTGCCGCATTTGAACGACGTGACCACCATGCTTCAGTTGTTGGGGCGGATGGGTGTTGAGGTCCTGCTGGATGATACCGGTTCTGTTGAGTTGGATGCATCCACACTGAATTCCGTCGTTGCTCCTTATGATCTGGTCAGGACGATGCGAGCGAGTATCGTCGTGTTAGGTCCACTATTGGCTCGGGCACATGAAGCCGAAGTCTCGTTACCTGGCGGTTGCGCCATCGGTGCTCGCCCAGTCAATCTCCATGTCAAGGCACTGGAGCGTTTGGGCGTGGAATTTGAAGTGACTGATGGATACATCAAAGGCCGTGCTCCCGGTGGATTGGTTGGCGGTAAGGTCTTGTTTGAAAAAATCACGGTGACCGGCACCGAAAACGTGCTGATGGCTGCGGTTCTAGCGAAGGGCGAAACAATCATCGAAAACGCCGCTCGTGAGCCTGAGGTGAGTGATCTTGCCGATTGTCTTGTGGCGCTGGGCGCGAAAATCGAAGGCATTGGGACAGATACACTGCGTATTCAAGGTGTTGAAGCACTGCATGGTGGGACGCATCGCATTATTCCCGATCGCATCGAAGCAGGAACCTTTCTGGTCGCGACCGCTGCAACGGGTGGGTCTTGCACCTTAACCGATTGCGAGCCCCAACATATGGATGCAACCCTCCTGAAACTTGAAGAGGCCGGGGCACAGATTGAGCGGACTGAGTCCACCATTACTCTAGATATGAAAGGTCAGCGTGCAAAAGCCGTTGATATCACCACAGTCGAATATCCTGGTTTTGCCACAGATATGCAGGCGCAATTTGTGGCGTTGAATGCGGTCGCTGATGGATCGGGTCGAGTGACCGAAACGATCTTTGAAAATCGCATGATGCACATCCCTGAAATGCAGCGCATGGGCGCGAAGATTGATTTGCATGGAGCGACCGCAAGCACGACTGGAGTGGACAAACTCAAGGGTGCGCCTGTGATGAGTACCGATTTGCGCGCATCAGCCTCGCTGGTGATCGCCGGGCTGGTCGCTGAGGGTGAAACGGTTGTGGATCGCGTCTATCACATTGATCGTGGCTACGAGCACATTGAAGAAAAGTTGCGTCGCCTGGGTGCAGATATCGAGCGAGTTCGTGTATGACTCAGCCATTGACGTTTGCGCTTGCCAAAGGGCGACTTCTCGAAGAGACCCTCCCGTTACTTGCCGAACTCGGTATTGAGCCTACCGAATCGCTCACCGGAAGTCGCAAGCTGATGTTCGACACCAATCGCCCTGACGTCAGGTTGTTGGTGCTTCGGGCCACGGATGTGCCACCGTATGTTGAACGTGGCGGCGCACATTTGGGGATCGCTGGTAAAGATACCTTGCTGGAGTATGGCTCTGACATGCTTTGTGAGCCGGTGGATCTTCAGCTCTCAAAGTGTCGGTTGATGACAGCCACGAAACGAGGTGTCGAGCTCCCGGCGACTGGTCGGATCCGTGTGGCAACCAAATACGTGAATGTCGCGCGTCAGTATTTCGCATCACAAGGCCGCCAGATCGATCCAATCAAGCTGTATGGGGCGATGGAGTTGGCGCCGATTGTCGGGCTGGCCGATGTCATTGTCGATGTGGTGGATACGGGTAATACATTGAAGGCAAATGGCCTTGAAGCGCGCGATCTGATCGCACAGTCCAGCGCACGACTAGTGGTGTCTAGGGTTGCAATGAAGACGCGTCATCAACATATAGCTCCAATCATTGAGCGACTGAATGAATGGACGAAGAGAGCGCATGCAACTTAAACCCGTTTCGTTAACCACTGCAGATTCCGATTTCGAGGATCGGCTCACTGAGCTGACCGCTTGGGAGTCGGTGAGTGATCTCAGCCGACAAAGACGGGTAGCTGAGATTATTCAGGCGATCCGTCACGAAGGTGATGGCGCGCTGGTTCGATTGACCCGCGAACTCGATCATTACCCAGTGACTCATGCGTCTGATTTGGTGTTGGATGCACAAGCGTTAGAGGCAGCCTTTAACGGGTTGTCAGACGAATTAAAGCGCGCGTTGACGACGGCCCGTGATCGCGTCTGGGCGTTTCACGAAGCCCAGAAAGAATCCAGTTGGCGACTGCCTGATCAGGGTGATGGAATCGTCTTGGGTCAGGAAGTCAGACCGATGAGTCGTGTTGGACTTTACGTTCCTGGTGGGAAAGCGACCTATCCGTCATCAGTGCTGATGAATGCGATACCTGCGAAGGTGGCCGGTGTTCCTCTGGTCCAAATGGTCGTTCCGGCGCCAGGCGGTGACATCAATCCTGTGGTCTTGGCCGCCGCTCACCTTGCGAAAGTCGATCGCGTGGTGACTATTGGTGGTGCGCAAGCGATTGCTGCACTCGCCTACGGAACCGAAAATGTCTTCCCGGTCGATAAGATTGTGGGCCCAGGGAATGCTTGGGTTGCCACCGCGAAACGCCAGGTTTTTGGAAAAGTGGGTATCGATATGATTGCCGGCCCATCAGAAATCTTGGTCTATGTTGAGCCGCCAATGGACCCTGATTGGGTCGCTATGGATCTCTTTAGTCAAGCTGAACATGATGAGGATGCGCAACCGATCTTGGTGTACTGCGATCCGGCGTTTGCTGAACAGGTCCTTGATTCCATGACGCGTTTGCTCCCGACACTCGAGCGTGCCGACATTATTGAACAGTCCATTAATCGTCGGTGCTTGTTTATCGAAGCCAAAGATCGCGATGATGCGATTGATGTGATTAACCGGGTGGCGCCGGAGCACTTGGAATTATGTGTTGATGATCCAGAGGCGATGCTGCCTGAGATCCATCATGCGGGTGCGATTTTTATGGGTCGTCATACCCCTGAAGCTTTGGGTGATTATTGCGCCGGTCCGAATCACGTTTTGCCGACATCCGGCACTGCGCGCTTTGCGTCGCCGCTTGGCGTCTATGATTTTATCAAGCGATCATCAGTGATCCATTGCAGTCCCGATGGTGCCAAGCAAATCGCTGATGTGGCCTCGACGCTTGCGCACTCAGAAAGCCTAACCGCGCATGCACGCTCTGCTGAGTATCGTCGTGACGCGTGAAGATTTGATTCAATCGCTGATCCCTGAACGCGTGCGTCAGGGCGGTGCTTATCAAGTCCCGGATGCGACGGGAATGATCAAGCTTGATGCGATGGAAAATCCCTATCAATGGCCCGAAAGCTTGCGTGCGGACTTGGCTGAACGGCTTGCACACACTGCATTTAATCGATATCCAGATCCGCAGGCGAATGGCGTCAGGAGCCCTCTTCGGGCTTTTATGAAGATCCCTGATGAGCTCGAAATGTTGTTTGGCAACGGCTCTGACGAAATCATTGCACTGCTGATTGCGAATTTGATTGGATCGGGACGAAGCGTCTGTGCTCCCGATCCCAGTTTTGTCATGTTTCAAGTGCTTGCGAATCAGTATTCGGTTCCCTTTCGAGCACTGCCTTTAGATGCTTCCTTCGATATTGATCTGGTGGGTTGGATGGACGGCTTGGTTGAAGCTGACCCAGCGCTGATTTTTATTCCTCAACCCAATAATCCGACCGGCAATTTGTTTTCGAAAGATCGACTGACAAAGATCGTGGAGTCGACTCAGGCTCTGGTTGTGATCGACGAAGCCTACACCGCGTTTACCGACGCAGATTATCTCGACTGGGCAGTGACTTACCCGAATGTTGTTGTCATGCGCACGCTGTCGAAAGTCGGGTTGGCCGGAAGTCGATTTGGGATGTTGATTGGCCATCCGGACTGGATTTCCGAATTTGAGAAAACACGGCTGCCTTACAACATCAACATCTTGTCGCAAACTGCGGTGCAGTACGCACTTGAACATGCATCGATTCTCAACGAGCAGAGTCAACGCATCCGAGAAGAACGATCGCGGTTAACGCTCGGATTGAGTGAGCGTGGATTCGAGGTCTGGCCATCGGAGGCCAATTTTGTTGTGATAGGGTGCAGGGCAAATCAGGCACGCCTCTTATTTGATGCGCTCAAGGAACATCGGATCTTGGTGAAATGCTTGGATGGATCGCATCCAAGACTGAAAGACACTCTGCGCGTCACCGTTGGTGCTCCAGAGGAAACCGATGCGTTATTGGCAGCGCTTGATCACTTGGCGGCCGAGTTCGGACGTTGACCAACACGGATCGTGCGTTCGATGGACTGGCCATCTCTGAGAAGTTTGACTGGTAAGTCAGTGCCTGGCTCGATATCGGCGACTTGGTTCATGGCTGCCCGTCCGTCGGTAATTTTTTGGCCATTCATGTGCGTCAAAATATCGCCGGGAAGAATGTCTGCGTTAGCCGCCGGCCCTCGTCGATACACCCCGGAAATGAGGACGCCTGCATCTTTGCCGACACCAAATGAGCGCGCGAGATCCTCGGTGAGTGGCTGCGTCTCCACCCCAATCCAGCCACGAATGACCTGACCATGGTCGATCAGTTCTTGCATGATGTCGGTGGCGATGGATGCGGGAATGGCAAATCCAATCCCATTGGAGCCGCCGCTCCGAGTGAAGATTGCAGTATTAATCCCAATCAATTCACCGCGGACGTTGATCAATGCTCCACCGGAATTCCCAGGGTTGATGGCGGCATCTGTTTGAATAAAGTTTTCATAGTTCGTCACACCAACTTGGTTTCGGCCGGTTGCACTCAAAATGCCCATCGTCACTGTTTGACCGACACCGAAGGGATTCCCTATCGCGAAAACCAAATCCCCCACACGGCCAGGGGACGTGGTGAGGATTAATTGGGGTAGACTGTTGAGCTCGATCTTTAAAACAGCGATGTCTGTATCCGGATCAGTTCCAACAACAGACGCCTGTGATACGCGACCATCTTTAAGCTCGATGACAATGTCATCAGCGCCAGCAATGACATGGTGGTTGGTTAAAATATAGCCATTTCCTGAGACGATCACGCCTGAGCCAAGACTCGATTCCATGCGCTTCCGTCGAGGCTCACTCGGAAGATTGAAAAAATTCCGAAAAAATGGATCTCTTGCCAGCGGATGCGCTCTGGTCTCGACGATGGTTGTTGTGTAGATGTTGACCACTGCAGGGGCCGCACGTTCGACAGCGCTGGCATAACTCACCGGTCCTTCTGCTGGGATCTGAGTTGAGACGGGTTGTGAATCCACAATATTTAACTCAACGCCTCCAGTGCGCCCGGTTAACTCAGGAAACTCGCGGATCACAAGAAGCGCAATCAAAATCCCCGTGATCACAGGCCAGAGAATTCGAGTAATTTGTTGTAGCATGAGTCGTCCTGAAAGAGAGGCTGTATGACTAGTTTACACGCACTGATCCAAACGCTCGACGATTGGATGAAACCTGAATTATTGAAAGATTATGCACCGAACGGATTGCAAGTGGAGGGACGTGACACGATTTCTCGATTGGCACTGGGTGTGACCGCGTCAGCTGATGTGATTCAGCAGGCAGTTGCTTGGGGTGCTGATGCATTGTTGGTGCATCATGGTTATTTTTGGCGGAATGAGCCACCTGTGTTAACTGGCATGAAAGGACAACGAGTCCGTGCGCTGATGAACCATCAGATGTCGTTAATCGCCTATCATTTGCCCTTGGACTGTCACGCAGAATTCGGCAACAACAAGGCCTTGCTCGATCAGTTGGGCTTGGTTGGAGGACAGCCGATTGCTGAGGAAAATGGGTTGCTCTGGTCGGTTCCTCTGCCAAACGCGATGACGATCGATCAGCTGGCGTTGCAGGTGCAATCTGCACTTGGCCGGGCGCCGATGGTGATTGAGTCCGCGCGGGGATCTGAGACGTTGAGTCGTTTGGTGGTCTGCACTGGAGGCGCTCAGGATTATTTAACGAAAGCGCTGTCTTACGGCGCGGATGTGTATTTGTCGGGTGAAATTTCAGAGCGAACCACCCACGAGGCCCGTGAGCTTGGCGTTCATTATATTGCTGCAGGACATCATGCGACTGAGCGCTATGGAATCCAGGCGCTCGGCCAGAAATTAGCGTCAACGTTGGGTGTGGATGTAGCCTTTTTTGATGACCACAATCCCGCGTAATTACTGCAACTGCCCTCGCGATTCCGCGTAATCGCGAGGAGGTAACACCGTATCGGTCTCGGAGCTTTCGGTGTCTGTTGTGATCTCGGTTCTCGCCTCGCCGTTCATCTCCGCTGCAAGTTTTGCTTGCCGGTCGGCTAAGTCAATGAGTGCTTTTTGTGTTGAGGCTAAATGCTGCTCGATGTCATCCATCAGTGCTTGGTGCTTTGCTTCAGCGAGTGTTCTTTCGCGTTCGAGGTCTGGGGGCGAGACTGTGATCGTTTTGGGTTGGCGTAACAACCAACCGACGAGCCCGCCGGCGAAGAAGACCATTAACATCGAACCTAAGGTCAGCACATTTAATTCCACAGTTTCATCTCCATTTTTCTGTAGTGTACGGAGTTTGCGTTGTTTGGGCGAGTCGTTAGACTTCGCTTTCTGAAAGGAGACACATGAACGCGCCAGTTATCCAATTCGTTGATGGGCCTGTGGGTCAAGTCGAAACCGCCTCGCTGTTATGTGATCTTGCTCAACCGATGCCGGCACAGGCACTTTTGCTGTTGCATCCGCATCCGCTGCATGGTGGAACCATGGGAAATAAGGTCGTCACCACAATCGCTCGAGTGGCGCGCGATGGGGGGTTGCCTGCTGTGGCTTTTAATTTCAGAGGTGCAGGCCGAAGCGCTGGAGTTTGGGATCATGGCCATGGGGAATTACTGGATGCGTTGGCCGTGGCATCGCGGATGATTGATCAGGGCGTGCAAACCTTGTGCTTGGCAGGCTTTTCATTTGGCGGATCAATCGCTGCGCATCTGATTCCACAATTGAAGACGGCGTATCCGACGGTCGAGCTTTTGGATTTGGTGCAAGTGGCACCTGCAGTTGAGAACTTTCCGATCGATGCTGGTTCGCTGCACGATGTGCCGCGAGCGGTAATCTTTAACGCGGATGATGAAGTCGTGAGCCCTGAGGCGATTGCAACCTATGCGCACAGTGTCGGCGCGACCGTGTTTCGTTCGGAATCCGGTGGGCATTTTTTCCACGGGGAATTAACGCGGCTGAAGAGTACAGTCGCTTCGCATTATGAGTCGCGAGGCGTTTTATGAGTCGTACACCTGCCTCGCATATCTATGATGGCTTAGTTGAGGTGGGTGAGCTGAGCCCAGATAAGCGTCAGCGGATGGCCATTGAGCGACTTGATCAGTTGGCAGAACGATTAATCGAACGCCGTGGGTGGAGTGGCGGTCGCAAAGGCTTGTTTCGACGTCAATCATGGACGCGTCCAGAACAAGGGCTTTACCTCTGGGGCGGGGTTGGTCGCGGGAAAACCTTTTTGATGGATCTGTTTGTGGATTCGCTTCCGGATGGAGTCGCGGTTCGGCTGCATTTTCACCGGTTTATGAACCAAGTCCACGGACGATTGACCGCACTGCAAGGCACAGAGAATCCCCTGGAAGCGATTGCTGATGAGTTCGCGCGTCGAGCGAAGGTGTTGTGTTTTGACGAGTGTTTTGTCTCAGACATCACCGATGCCATGGTCTTGGGTACTTTGTTTGATGCGCTTTTCCGTCGCGGCGTGTCGTTGGTGACAACCAGTAATATCGAGCCCGACAATCTCTACAAAGATGGATTGCAGCGTGATCGATTTCTGCCTGCGATTGCCTTGATCCAGACGCATTGTGAAGTTTTTCATTTGGATTCAGGAACTGATTATCGGTTGCGGACGTTAGAGCATGCGCAGCTATATTATTCCCCGTGTGACTCACGTGCGATCGATGCGATTTGGCAATCGGTTTTGGCGTTGGCGCCGGAGGCTCGGCAGAGCGAGGGTGCTTTTGTTGAGATTAACCGTCGTCAGGTGGCTGTTCGTTTTGTCGCAGAAGATGTGGTGTGGTTCGATTTCGATGTCATTTGCGGCCAAGGCCGAGCGGCACCGGACTATATTGAGATCGCAAAAATTTACCATACCGTGGTGATGACGGGTGTTCCTCAATTATCCAAGGCGGGAGACGACGCGACGCGTCGATTCTTGCATTTGATTGATGAATTTTACGATCGGTCGGTGAATTTAATTCTGGGCGCTGATGCTAGGTTGGATGATCTGTATACGACGGGACGCTTAGCGTTTGAGATGGATCGCTGTCGCTCGCGGCTGCTTGAGATGCAGTCGGTCGAATATTTAGAGCGCCCGCATCGTCCTGATTGATAAAAGGGTGTTGCGAAAACCTGCGTCCATCTCTATAATCCGCGCCTCTTTGAATTTGAACGCCGCTGAAGGCAGAAGACAAACATGAAGACGATTAGCGCTAAAGCAGAAACCGTACAGCGTAGCTGGTATGTGATCGACGCCGAAGGACAGACTCTCGGCCGTCTTGCAACCGAAGTTGCTCGTCGCCTGCGCGGTAAGCACAAGACTGAATACACACCGCACGTCGACACAGGCGACTACATTGTCGTTGTCAACGCGGGCAAAGTGAAGGTGACTGGCCGGAAGGCATCCGACAAGATGTATTACCGTCACACAGGGCATCCTGGTGGTTTGAAGGAAGCCAACTTCACGCAAATGATCGAACGTTCACCAGAGAAAGTGATTGAGCTCGCTGTCAAAGGCATGCTGCCACGCAATCCACTGGGACGCGCAATGTACCGGAAGCTGAAAGTCTATGCGGGGCAAGAACACCCACATGATGCACAGCAACCTGAAACTTTGACTCTGTCATAGGACACGATATGGCGACTACACAGAATTACGGAACAGGCCGCAGAAAGACATCGACAGCTCGCGTGTTTTTGCGTCCAGGCTCTGGTCAAATCACCATTAACGGTAAAGCGTTGGATGAGTACTTTGGCCGTCAGACCTCTCGGATGGTTGTTCGTCAACCGCTTCAATTGGTTGAGATGGCTGAGAAGTTTGACATTGTGATCACCGTTGAAGGTGGTGGTGCATCAGGACAAGCCGGTGCGATCCGTCACGGAATTACGCGCGCCTTGGTTGAGTATGACGAAAATCTGAAAGGCGATTTACGCCGCGCCGGGTATGTCACCCGTGATGCACGTGAAGTCGAACGGAAGAAGGTTGGTCTTCGCAAAGCGCGGAAGCGTCCACAGTTCTCGAAGCGTTAATAGGCTGGACGACTCGAAAAAACCCGCTCAGGCGGGTTTTTTTATGCCATAACGACATAAATTTTTAGATCAAAAGGCTATAAGGCGCTTGCCTGAATTGGCTGCACTCTCTAAAATGCTGCCTGCAAATTAGCTCCGAAACAACGATCTCAAGGACACATGATGACCGATGCAGTCATACCGGAAGTGGCTCAGTCAGCTGACACTTCGCGTCGTAAATTTTTAGTTGGTGCTACAGCGGCACTGAGTGCGGTGGGCGCCGTTGGTGTCGCGACTCCTTTTGTTTCTTCCTGGAATCCGAGTGCGAAAGCAAAAGCGGCTGGGGCTCCGGTGAAGGTCGATATTTCAAAAATCCTTCCGGGTGAGCAAATTCGTGCAGAGTGGCGGGGCAAGCCTGTCTTTGTGTTGCGTCGCACGCCTGAGATGTTGGAAGCGATCAAGGCAACGAATGGTGTGGTGGCAGACCCCAACAGTGAGGAGCCACAACAACCAACTTATGCGACCAATGAGGCACGTTCAATTAACCCAGAAATTGCGGTGTTGGTTGGAATTTGCACGCACCTCGGATGCTCTCCGCAGTTTCGACCAGAAGTGGGTGCGGCGGATCTTGGCGATGATTGGCAGGGTGGTTACTTCTGCCCGTGTCATGGGTCGAAATTTGATTTGGCTGGCCGTGTTTACAAAGCCGTTCCTGCACCGACGAACCTGTTGGTGCCACCACACACTTATGAGAGCGACAACGTGCTGATCATTGGTGTTGATGAGGAGAATGCGTAATGGGTTTGCGTAAAACCGAAGCAACAGGGTTGGTCGGATGGGTTGACCAGCGATTGTCGATTATGGATGCGTGGAATAATCACCTCGCGCAGTACTGGACACCCAAAAACTTTAACATTTGGTATTTCTTTGGGTCGCTCGCCTTGTTGGTGTTGGTGAATCAGATCTTAACCGGCATCTGGTTGACCATGAGCTATGAGCCAAGTGCTGAAGGGGCATTTGCATCTGTTGAATACATCATGCGTGATGTGGAGATGGGATGGCTGATCCGATATATGCATTCCACCGGAGCTTCAGCATTCTTTGTGGTGGTCTACTTGCACATGCTGCGAGGCATCATGTACGGCTCTTATCAGAAGCCACGTGAGCTGATTTGGATCTTTGGGATGACAATTTATCTGCTGTTGATGGCTGAAGCCTTTATGGGCTATCTCCTTCCATGGGGACAGATGTCTTACTGGGGTGCGCAGGTGATTGTCTCTTTGTTCTCAGCGATTCCAGTCATCGGTGCTGATCTTGCGCAATGGGTTCGTGGTGATTACCTCATCAGTGGGATTACCCTGAATCGATTCTTTGCACTTCACGTCATTGCGTTACCTTTGGTGATTGCCGGTCTGGTTGTGTTGCATATTTTGGCGTTGCATGAAGTCGGATCGAACAACCCAGACGGTATCGACATCAAAGACAATAAAGATGAAAACGGTAAGCCACTCGATGGTATTGCGTTCCATCCGTACTACACCGTGAAAGACATCGCCGGTGTTGCTGTATTCCTTTTTGTCTTCAGTATCGTGATTTTCTTCTTCCCAGAAATGGGTGGGTACTTCCTTGAGCACGCGAACTTTGAGCCTGCGAACCCTTTGAAGACCCCTGAACACATTGCCCCTGTCTGGTACTTCACGCCTTTTTACGCGATGTTACGCGCGATTACCTTCCCGATGTTTGGATTAGATGCCAAGTTCTGGGGTGTGGTCGTCATGGGAGCAGCCATTGCCATCTTGTTCGTCTTGCCTTGGCTTGATCGAAGCCCTGTGCGTTCGATCCGCTATAAAGGGAATTTGTCGAAAATCATGCTTGTGTTGTTCGCCATTGCCTTTGTGGTTTTGGGTGTGCTTGGTGCTTTACCGTCGACGCCTGTTCGGACGGCGCTGGCGCAAGCAGGCACAGCGATTTACTTCTTATTCTTCCTTGCCATGCCTTGGTACACCCGATGGGAGTCGACGAAACCTGTTCCAGAGAGGGTAACGAAATGAAAGTCGTCTTAGTCTTAGTCTTTTCATGGATGTCGACCGCAGCAATGGCAGCTGGTGGTCCTGCGTACCCACTGGAGTCGATCCAACCCGATTATGATGACAAAGCGTCGTTGCAGCGGGGCTTGGCGACCTATAGTCATTACTGTATGGGGTGTCACTCGCTTGAGTATCAGCGTTATGAACGGACCGCGATGGATTTGGGAATTGATACTGACATCATGGTCCAATCCATTGTGCCTACGGATAAGAAAATTGGCGATCTTGGAAGTATCGCGATGCCATCAAAGGGTGCGGCGGAATGGTTTGGTGCTCCACCGCCCGATTTGACGTTAGTGGCGCGGAAGCGTTCACCCGATTGGGTTTACACTTACCTGAAGACCTTTTATGTGGATCCATCACGTCCTTTGGGTGTGAACAACAAAGTCTTCCCGAAAGTGGGGATGCCGCACGTCCTTGAGCCATTGCAGGGTGTACAGCGCACGGTCTGTAAAGAAGCGCCGATCCGCGTGAATGGCTCTGTGCAAACAGATCCGATTTCAGGGCAGCCGCTGACAGAGAATCAGTGTGGGATTTTGGAAGTGGTGGATGGTACTGGCCAGTTAACACCAGCTGAATACGACCAGTTGATCTATGATCTGGTAAACTTCCTCGAGTATGTCGGTGAGCCATCAAAAGCGAAGTCGCATGACTTAGGTATCTATGTCCTGCTATTCCTGATGATCTTCTTTGTGTTTGCGTACTTATTAAAGCGCGAATATTGGAAGGATGTGCACTAAGCACAACCGAGCCTGAAGTTCTAAGAACAGCCGGCTTTTGCCGGCTGTTTTGTCTGTTTTACGGAGATTGAAATACTTATGTCACTTGTGACGAAACGCTCAACTATGACCTTTTTCTCAGATCCTACGGATCATATGTCACACCGTGTCCGCATCGTGTTGGCCGAAAAAGGAGTGACAGTCGACATCGTTGATTGTGATCCTGACGATATTCCAGAAGAAGTGTCGGAAATTAACCCTTACAACAATCTTCCGACGTTACTTGATCGCGATTTAGTGTTGTATGAGCCCAATATCATGATGGAATATTTGGATGAGAGATTTCCTCATCCGCCACTGCTTCCCGTGTATCCAGTGGCGCGCGCCAATGCTCGGATGTTCTTGCATCGAATTGAGAATGAATGGACACCATTGATCCGAACCATCGAGACTGCCAAACGAAACAAAAAGCGTTCGCCATCGGCGGCCAAAGAGTTGAAAGAGCAGTTGGTTGCTGTCGCACCGATTTTCGAAGAAATGCCCTACTTTATGAGTGAAGAATTTTCACTGGTCGATTGCACCGTCGCTCCGATCTTGTGGCGACTTCCACATTTGGGTGTTGAGTTACCGCCAAAGCAGACGCGGGGTCTTCAGGACTATCAATATCGGATGTTCAATCGTGATGCATTCCAGGCAAGTTTGTCTGAAGCAGAACGAGAAATGCCCCGCAGTTAAATGGCGTTAGGATCTTCACGCCCCTACTTAATACGAGCCCTCTACGATTGGATCGTCGATGGTGGTGAGGATCCTTATGTTGTCGTCGATTGTTTTTATCCAGGCGTAGAGGTTCCTGAAACGCACATCAAAGACGGTCAGATTGTCTTGAATCTCGCCCCTCGTGCACTCAGCGGCTGGAATATGGCCGACTTTGGCATCATGTTCCAAACGCGGTTTGGGGGGATTCCGACAGAAATTATTCTTCCTTACGGCGCGATCACCGCGATTTACGGGAAAGAGTCTGGATTGGGCATGGCTTTTGGGCAAGAGCCTGGTGGTGTTCCTGAGTTGCCTTCTGGCGAAACGCGGACACCCGCCGTCGAGCCTGCACCCGAAGACGCTCAGGAGAACGCAGAGCCACCCAAGCGTGAGCGACCCGCTCTTCGAATCGTCAAATCTGACGACTAATCGATATATTCAAAGACTCTGACGATTCGCTTGACACCACGCACTGAACTCACGACGTTCTCGAGTGCGGCTGCTTCGGTTTTGGTGACAAACCCCATTACATACACAATGCTGTTTTCAGTGGTGATCAGTGTTCGCTGGTACACATTGCGTCCAAGATCCTTGAGGACCAACGCTTTCACCTGCGTTGAGATGGTGAGATCGTTGATTTCTGAGATGACAGTCGCTTTGCCGGCGATCTCGAGTTGGTTGATGACGCGAGCGACACCGCGATGCTGCGTGGCGACCTTACCGGCAGTTTCTCGCGCATCTTCAGAAGGCACTTGTCCAGCAATTAACACCACGCCGTTATAGACCTTGACGTTAATGTTGCTGACTTTCAGCTCAGGTGATGCTTTTTTGAGATTGACCGCAATCGTGACCTCTGCGGTTTCATCATCAATAAATTGCCCAGCGGTTCGACTCCCTCGATTGTCTGAAATCGGTTCAGATGTCGTGGAATCAATGACGGTCGCACATCCGCTAAGAAGGCCCATCAGGACAGTGATCAGGATCATAGAAAAACGCATGACGAACTCCTCTGGTTAACCGAAAATCTGAACATCAATGAGCTCACTGAGACAGTGGATTAACATCAAATGCTGCTCTCGGACTGTTGTGGGGTGATCAGAGTCTACCCGAATCTCGGTATCTCCGTAATTCAGTAATGGGGAAATTTCTCCACCATCGCTGCCTGTGAGAGCAACAACGGGTAATTCCAGCTCGTGCGCGGCGACAACAGCCTGCACAAGACTCGATCGCGTCCCTGTCGCCGAGACGACCAGCAAACTATCACCAGATTTTCCTAGTGCCTTCACCTGCCGAGAGTATTTCTCAGAACGGGACTCGTCACTCAAAGAGCTGATGGTAATGGCATCGGCGTTCAAAGCGATGGCTGGAAGTCCGGGGCGGTCACGTTCGAAACGATGCATGAGATGAGCCGCAAAAATTTGTCCGATCGCAGCAGATGAACCGGTCCCAATCACCAGGATCTTCCCGTCGTTCAGAATGCAATTGGACAATTGCTCCGCGGCACTGACCAAGCGTGGCGCTAGCTCAAAACTTTTTTGCAACGCATCGGTCGCCTTGGCGATTCGCATGGCAATACGTTCTTCAAGAAACTCATTAGTCGGCATAGAAAAGATCCGATTGAAGCAGCGAGGGTAGCGGCTCCCAAAGATGGCGAGTAATGTCCTCGGTGCTTGAAATATGGATGGTGGACAGTTGACGGTGAATCATCGAATCAGCACCTAATGTGAGAAAGCCCGTTTCACCTTGAATTGAGGTCGATCCGCCAAAGCCAAGTTGTACCGCCATATTCATTGCATCAATACCGACGCCAACGAGAGATCCGAACACGCCTTGTGCGAGTGGCCTGGATGTTAGGGCTTGCTTTGCTGGTGTGCCTAAATCCCAGGGAGTCACCATCACGCGTGTATTTTTTAGATCTTCAACGATGTCGGGCAAGTCATCTCGGTAGGCGCCGATGAGATAGACGGGTGTCTGGTCCAGATAATAGAAATCCAACAGTGGCCGTATACGTTGCGCTTTTTTCGGGTCGGTATGCACCACAACCGCAGACATGTCCTGCCGGATCCGTGGGGTATGCTCCAGTCGTAGCCCGAGCGTTTTTGATAACTCTCGCCGACGATTTTCACTATCTGTCACACCAAAGGCTTGAGTGATGGCTGTTTCGGGCTTTTTATCATCAAGGATAAATTGGCCAGCATGAGATCCACCGACAACTGTCAATTGTTGTCGAATGGCTTCAGCGGACCGAACTCCTAGTGGGGAGTCGGAATGAAAAACCACCACTCGGGCCTGATCCACCTCCCGAGCAATTTGGTTGATGGTCGATTCGGCATCATCTTCAACCGCCAGACTCAGGCTGTATGTCGGGGACTTCAGGGGTAAGGCGTTGGTTTGGATGCGATTTAACAGTAACACCGGCATGCGCGGTTGGGACTCAAGCAAGATGGCGATCTTATCTTTTTGTAAGGGTCCAATCACGAATTCCGTATCGGTCGACTGTCCCGTCGCAATCAATTGCTCAGGCGTTAAAGATTCCGAATCGATGACCGTCAGAGCCACCCCAACAGTGGTTTGTCGCTGTTGATATTCGAACAAAATACCGTCACGAATCGCTCGCCCGGCATTGGCCCAGTCACCTGATAGTGGAAGCAACACTGTCACCTTAAAATCATCAGGCAGAGCTGCTTCGGTCAAAAATTCATAATCTGTCAGGCGAGCCTTTAACAGAGGATGCGCTCGGTATTTGCGTAACCACTGGGAAATTGCGTCCTCATCGGTGGTCGACGTTGTTTTGAGTTGTAGCGCGTGAGCGAGGCCCGCCAAAAGATCGGTTCCAATACTAAGATCAAGAAGAATCCGGTCGGGCAATTGTTCTAGTTCACCCAGAATGCGTCGAGTTTCTGCATTTAACTGGTCGGCTTCCAGATATCTCATTCGTTCTGCATCAAAGCGCAAAGCAGCGATGGTCATCCCGAGTTGGCGGTAGGCAGACGCTTTGATACGCAAGACGTCAGCTCGCTGGGTTTCAGACAGTGATCTCGGATCGATGGCATTCAGCGTGATGATGGCTGACTCAGGAAGATTTTGTGATAACTGAATCGCTGCAGATTCAATGGGATTTTCAGGGATGATCGGCACCGTTGCCATTTCCGGTGTTTCATCAATCGGCCGGACAATCATCGGCGTTTGTAAGGCGATGCCTTCAGTTGGCTCTGACCTTGACGCAAATGGTGCGGCCGGATCGAGTTCGGTTGACCGCCCGCTCTCTGAAGAGGTTGGCGGCAGTTCGCGAAGAATGGGCGACAACTCAGTCCGAGCGATTTCTCGAGAGCGACGGTTCCAGTCGATTTGCTCAGGCAACTCCGGATCGGTATTGATCGCACTGGTCGGAGTATCCGTTGGGGTCTCAACCACAGTTTCAGCAGCCTGGGGCATCGTTTCTGCCCGAGGAATTTCGGTCACAGGTGGCTTGATTTGCTGCTGACAGCCGACAATTAACACTAGGCTCATTAAAGCGCTTGTTCTCATCATCGTTTTTCGTGCAGGCTTTGCGCGTAACAACAAATTGGTGCTCACAGTGTCACAAGATCAATCATTCAACACTCTACCATCTGCGCTTTACGTTGTCGCAATGCCGATTGGTCAGTGGACAGATCTTTCAACGCGCGCAATTGATGTCTTGGGGCGTGTTGACGTGATCTTAGCGGAAGATACTCGGGTCAGCGGTCAGATTCTGAAAGCTGTTGGCGTCTCGACTCGAATGGTCTCATTCAATGCGCACTCGGAAGTGGGAAAGTCGGGAAAAGTGCTTGAGTCGTTAGAGGCTGGGCAGTCGCTGGCGCTGATTTCTGATGCTGGAACCCCTGGAATCAGCGATCCAGGTCGTTTGTTGATTGAGCGCGTGGCGAGCGAGGGATATCGAGTGATCCCTGTGCCGGGTGCCTCTGCGTTGATTGCCGCATTGTCTGTCAGTGGGTTTTCGGCAGCGCCATCGCATTTTTTTGGATTCCTCTCCACCAAGTCCAGTGCGCGAGACAAAGAGTTGGAGCAAGCACTCGATCACGCTGGCACCTTGATCTTTTATGAAGCTCCACACCGCATCGTTGACTTAGCAAGGCGACTCGATCAGCAAGCGAGCGGTCGACAGGTTGTGTTTGCGCGCGAGTTGACAAAAACCCATGAACAATTGATTCGTGTCGTGGCGGGGGAGTGTGAGGCTTGGTTTGAGGCGAATCCGGATCGAATTCGCGGTGAATTTGTCGTCTTGGTGGGAGGTGTGAGCACGGAACGTGCGACGTCGAGCGTGGATGCAGACCACATCCTTCGCGTTCTCGCACGTGAGCTACCGCCGTCAAAAGCAGCAGCATTAACCGCAGAACTCACCGGGGTTCCGAAGCGAGAGCTGTATCGTCAATTGACGAATGACCCCGAAGCGTAGACACTGCGCGCGAGTTAGCCAGGCAATCGCTGCTGTTTCACAGGAGAGGAAAGTCCGGGCTCCTCGAGGCAAGGTGCCAGGTAACCCCTGGGGGGCGTGAGCCTACGGAAAGTGCAGCAGAGAGCAGACCGCCGGCAATGTCGGTAAGGGTGAAAGGGTGCGGTAAGAGCGCACCGCGTCAGTGGTAACACGAGACGGCAAGGTAAACCCCACCTGGAGCAAGACCAAATAGGAATCCGTTCGGCGTGCCTCGCGTTGGATTCGGGTAGGTCGCTTGAGCATAACGGTGACGTTATGCCTAGATGAATGATTGTCCACGACAGAACCCGGCTTATCGGCTGACTCAATTTTTTTCGATTTTCCCCACTTTCGCCCACACCGCTTTTTCTTGACATCTCGGTGGCTTTTTCAGGCGTTGATCAAATTATTTTTATTCATTATTTCAATAATTTAATCGTTAGTTTGAAGAATCAATTTCAGAGTCTAAGGGATCTGGCTAGATTGTCATTTGACTGTCTCTCGGTGGGTAAATAGAGTTCCCATGTGGGAGAAAGTGGTGAGTTGTGGGTGAAACGGTCGTTTTCCTCCAGGCTCAACCGAGGAGATGACAGTGTTTCGCGGGATTAACCCGATCAACTTAGATGCCAAAGGGCGTGTCGCATTACCGGCGAAATACCGGGATCGCGTGACCGACCGTTGTGATGGCCATATGGTCCTCACAGTGCATCCGTTCGACCGCTGTTTGCTTCTCTATCCGTTGACTGACTGGGAAGTCATCGAAGCCCAGGTCAATGCGCTCCCTAACTCAACGAGTCGCCAGGCTCGTCGCCTTCAGCACCTCATGGTGGGTTATGCCACTGAGCTTGATCTTGATGCAGCAAATCGTCTCCTCCTCCCTGCGATGCATCGCGATCATGCAGAACTGGATAAGCGTTTGATTCTTGTGGGTCAGGGGCAAAAGTTTGAGGTTTGGAATGAGGCGCGCTGGACATCGATGACCGAGGCCTATCTCAACGAGCCAGTTGATGCAGATGCCTCTGTTGAATTGACCAATTTGTCACTGTAGAGGGAGGGTGCGATGAGTCACATACCAGTGCTACTTCCTGAAGCGCTGACAGCCCTCTGTATCCAGGGCGATGGGATCTATTTGGATTGTACTTTTGGTCGTGGTGGTCACTCCAAGGCGATGTTGGCAGAACTTGGTCAGTCTGGTCGCGTGATTGGGCTGGACCGCGACCCCTCGGCAGTCGCTGTTGGTGAGGAGTTGGGTGCTGCTGATCCTCGCTTCCAAATCGTGCACACCGCTTTCTCCGTGCTCGAATCTGCGTTGGATCAATTAGGTATCGGGAAGGTTCATGGGATCTTGATGGATTTGGGTGTGTCTTCTCCGCAGTTGGATGACGCTGAGCGTGGCTTTAGTTTTCAGGCTGATGGCCCGTTGGATATGCGGATGGATCCGACGCATGGTGAATCTGCGGCCGCTTGGATCGCACGTGCAGAAGCTGAAGAGATTGCTAACGTGTTATGGGTTTTCGGAGAAGAACGGTTTTCTCGGCGGATTGCGCGAGCCATCGTCGACGCGCGCCTTTTGGAACCGATTGTGACCACCTCTCAACTGAGTCGCATCATTGCGAATGCTCAGCCGAAAAGAGATCCAAATAAGCATCCTGCCACTCGGGCATTTCAGGCGATTCGTTTATTTATCAATGGTGAATTGTCTGAGGTTGAGCAGGGTCTGAGCGCCGCGATCAATCGTTTGGAAGTCGGCGGTCGTTTGGCGGTGATCTCCTTCCATTCACTGGAAGATCGATTAGTGAAGCGGGCGTTACGTGATGCATCTCGACCACCTCAAGGTGATCCGAGGATGCCATTGCCTGAGACCGTTGCTCGACCAAAATTAAAGCTGATCGGTAAAGCCATCAAGGCAGGCTCGGACGAGCTGTCGAAAAATCCGAGAGCGCGAAGCGCCGTGCTTCGGATTGCTGAGCGAACGGAGGCAGCTTGATGCAGTGGTTTCATCGATCTGATCTGTGGCTCTCGATTCTTCTCGCTGGCGGAATTTTAGTCACGTCAATCACCGTGATTGAAACTGCGTACCAGACACGACAGCTGTATTCAGCACTCCAAGATCTGCGCGCTGAACGCGATCGGTTGACGATTGAATGGGGTCGGTTGATGCTCGAGCGCGGTGCGGTGTCTGCTGATATGCGGATTGACGCCATGGCGCGGTCGAGTCTGTCGTTGAGTGCACCTCCGATGGATGACGTCATGCTTCTGGAGCGGCCGCAATGAGCGCGCAGAAACGTCAGGCATCAAGCCGCTGGAGGCTTTGGTTCGTCGGATCAGTCCTAGGAATGCTAGTGATCACAGTCTGCGGTCGCTTGGTGTGGCTACATGTCTTCGAGACGCAGCATCTGAAAGATATTGGCGATGAGATCACGATTCGCTATCAAAAAATTCCTGCTTACCGCGGTATGATTACTGATCGTTTTGCGCAACCCTTGGCGATTTCGACACCCGTGGCAGCGATTGCTGTGCGTCCAAAAAAGCTATCTGATTCATCTTGGCCGGAAAAGCTCGCGCCACTGATGGATTCAAATGCTGATAAATTGAGAGACCGAGTCGCGCGCAGTCCGTCACCGTTTCTGTATCTGTCGCGCTATGTGACCCCTGAGCGTGCGAATCAAATCGAAGCGTTAAATTTGGAAGGCGTGGAAGTTGTTCGGCAATTTCGGCGGTTTTATCCAGCCGGAGAAGTTGCCGCTCACTTAGTCGGGTTCACCAACATTGAAGACGCAGGCCAAGAAGGCCTTGAACTATCCTATGATGATTGGTTGTCGGGCCAAGATGGATTACGTCACGTCTTGCGAAATCGTCGAGCCAATGTGGTTCGATACGTCAGTGCTGGCCAAGAAGTGCAGCAAGGTCGGGACCTTCGTTTATCGATTGATTTAAGACTGCAATATCTGACCTATCGCGCCCTGAAAGAAGCGGTGGCTCGAGCTCGAGCCGCTGGCGGTAGCGCGGTCTTAGTCGATGCGTGGACAGGTGAGGTCTTGGCGCTTGCAGCGCAGCCGGCATTTAATCCCAATGACATGTCTTCTCGGACCCCTGAACGTGTGCGGAATCGCCCAGTCACCGACTTGATGGAACCGGGGTCACCCATCAAGCCGTTCACCATCGCTACAGCGATTGATCTCGGATTGGTTGAGCCGAATACTCTGATCGAGACCTCGCCCGGTCGGATGCGAGTTCAGGGGCATGTGATTAGCGATGTCAGTAACTATGGGGAAATTGATGTCTCTACAGTGATCGCAAAGTCATCGAATGTCGGCACCACGAAAATTGCGATGATGATGGAGCCGTCTGCGCTTCGTGATCGTTTGGCTCTTTTGGGTCTTGGTCAGCCGACAGCCACCGGATTCCCGGGCGAAGAAGAGGGCTTTTTGCCGAGCTATGCCACTTGGCGGGATCTTGATCGGGCTGCACTGTCGTATGGCTATAACCTCAACATTACGACCATTCAATTAGCTCAAGCATATAGCGTGTTTGCAAATCACGGCGTGTTACAGCCACTGACCTTGCTCGCCGAGGGTGTGACGCCGAAGCCAGTCCAGATTTTCTCTGAAAGCACGGTTCGTCAGGTATTGCCGATGTTGCAAGCGGTGACGGAAGAGGGCGGTACTGCGCGTCGTGCGCAAATTCCGATGTATCACGTGGGAGGTAAAACCGGGACCACGATGAAATACGCCGACGGGTCTTATGCTAGTCGGCAGTATATATCTAGTTTTGTGGGCCTTGCTCCGATGGCGAATCCGCGGTTTGTCATGGCGATTTCGGTGGATGATCCGCGTTCACAACAATATTACGGTGGGCAGGTTGCGGCACCAGTATTTGCGGATGTCATGGATGATGTCATGCGAATCTATGACATCCCGCCAGACAAACTTGACAGTTCGATGCTGGCTGGGAGGGCGAATTGATGCGCTTGGATCAGCTACTTTCCCAAATCGGATTGTATTTTGATCGTGCCTCGGGTGTCGATATTTCCGACCTGACACTCGACTCAAGGCAAGTCACCGAAGGCTCATTGTTTATCGCTATTCAGGGATCGGGGACACATGGCATGACCTTTGTCGATCAAGCGATTGCCAATGGTGCTGCTGCTATCCTTTATGACACATGGGGTGGAGATATTCCAAGGCACGTGCCTGCGCTACATGTCACTGGTCTTCAGGCGCAGATCGGGCCATTGGCGCATGCGTTTTACGGCCATCCATGCCAAGCGATGCGAGTGATTGGCGTCACAGGAACCAATGGCAAAACCACAACGGTTCATCTGATTGCGCAATTGGCTGACACATTGGGATTGAAAGCGGCGCGGATTGGGACGCTTGGCATCTCGATCGGGTCGGATAAGTTGGTAGATTCCGATCGCACCACGCCAGACGCGATCACTTTGGCGAAGATTTTTTCCGAATTACGGGATCGTGAAGTCGACTTGGTCGCCATGGAAGTCTCGTCCCATGCGTTGGATCAGCATCGTGTCGATGGAATTCCGTTTGATATTGCTGTCATGACCAATCTATCCAGAGATCATCTGGATTATCACGAGGACATGGAATCCTACGGTCAGGCCAAGGCCAGATTGTTTGAAGATTTTGATCTTAAAGCGTCGGTCCTCAACGCAGATGATGCGTTTTGTCAGGGCTTGATGAAACGACTAGCCAGCTCACAGCTTGTCACTTACGGAACATCATCTTCGGCTGATTTCAGTATCAAGGCAGTTGAGGCGACCAGCGACGGATCATTGATCGATGTGTCAGTTCACGGTGCGTTGCGTCAACTGAAGCTCCCATTGCTCGGTGACTTCAATGTTGAGAATGCCCTCGCGGCTGTGGCGGTAATGACCACGATCGAGCCCGAGAAGGCTGAGCAAGTGTTGTCCGCGATATCTCGCCTTCAGACAGCACCGGGACGCATGGAATGTTTTCAATCTCCGGGATCAGCGACTGTGGTTGTTGATTATGCGCACACACCAGATGCCCTGGAGCGGGCATTGGTCACCTGTCGCAAGCATTGCCAGGGTCAACTTTGGTCCGTTTTCGGCTGCGGTGGCGATCGGGACACAGGAAAGCGCCCATTGATGGGTCGCATTGCTACTGAGCTTTCTGACTGTGTTGTGCTCACTTCAGACAACCCTCGGTCAGAGCCGCCTCAAGCAATTCTCAACGAGATTCGCGCAGGCATGACGAAGCCACCAATGCGCGAGGAAATCGATCGCTCAATGGCGATTCGATTCGCCGTCGAAAACGCCTCGTCAAATGATTACATCTTGATTGCGGGCAAAGGGCATGAAAGCACTCAAGTCATTGGTCAAACAATACGGCCGTTCTCTGACCGCGTGGAAGTCGCACGATTATTTGGGCTGATGGATCAGGAGGTGCAACATGCTTCCTAGATCTCTGGCGGACATGGCCGTTGATCTCAACGCCAAGATCATGGGCGATGCACTCATCTCAGGACTCGCCATTGATAGTCGTCAAGCGAAAGACGGTGATCTATTCGTGGCGTTAATCGCAGAACGTGATGGTCACACCTTTATCGATGATGCGGCTCGAAGTGGTGCATCTGCGGCGCTGGTGTCACATCCGACTTCCGTTCTTCCGTCGATCTGCGTCAGTGATACGCAAATGGCAATGACCGCTCTGGCTCGTTCAATTCGCGCATCCTATGCAGGTACTGTGCTGGCGCTCACTGGAAGTCAGGGGAAAACAAGCACGCGGGGCTTTTTGGCATCGATTCTTCTGTCAATGGCGCGACGGATGAATCACAACGAGATCTTGGTCACCCAAGGAAATTTGAATAACCACTTAGGTGTTCCTTTAACCATCGCCAGGCTACGTCCACATCATCCGTTCGCATTATTTGAACTCGGCGCATCGGCAGTTGGCGAAATTGCGGACTTGGCGTCGATTGCTCAGCCACACATTTCGGCTCTGTTGAATGCGCGCGCAGCTCATCTCGAGGGCTTTGGCTCGATCGCAGGAGTGATTCAAGGTAAGGGAGAAATCATTGATCATACCGATCCGGATGGCACGGTCATTCTCAATGCTGATGAGCCTGCGTTGGAACAGTGGAGCGCGCGCGCCGGTCACCGGCATGTGATGACCTTTGGTCGTCAGACAGCAGATGTCCGTTGGACGCCGATGTCGCAACAGGACGTTCGTCTCGACGTCCAGGATCTTGCGATGACTGTACGTCTGCCGACACTTGGCCAGCACTTCATGGAAAACGCAGCCGCAGCAGCGGCTATGGCATTGGCTGCTGGAGCCACCAACGAGGAAATCCGCGGTGGTCTTGAGTCCGCAGTGATTGAGCCCGGGCGGATGACACCAATTCAACTAGAGCGTTGCTTACTGGTTGACGACACCTATAACGCAAGCCCTCAGGCTGTCCGAGTAGCGATCGATTGGCTCGCTCATCAGTCTGGTCATCGAATCTTGGTGATGGGTGGCTTGAGTGAACTCGGTGATGCCGCATCTTCAGAAATGAAAGCACTGGGCGCCTACGCCAAGTCTCAGGGAATTGATCAGCTCGTCGCGACCGGAACAGCTGCCCCGATTGCTGAAGGATTTGGGGTGGGAAGTTTTTATGCCGAGACGATCGAGGAGACGGTATCTCACCTCTCACAGATGGTCGCTCGCACCGATGCCATGTTGATTAAAGGATCTCGATCAGCACACATGAATCGTGTGGTTGATGCGCTTCAATGCCAACAGGGAGGGCAATAGCTGTGTTGCTATGGCTGGCGAATTATCTCAGTACTTTTGAACCCGGATTTTCCGTCTTCCAGTACTTAACACTTCGATCCATTCTGGGTGTACTGACTGCTTTGATTACCGCCTTGTTTGTGGGCCCATGGGTGATTCGAGCGCTTGAAACGCGTCAAATCGGACAGGCAGTGCGCCGTGATGGGCCTGAATCCCATTTTTCCAAGCAGGGTACGCCGACCATGGGCGGGGTGCTTATTTTAGTCTGTATTACCGCATCGACGGTGTTGTGGGCGGACCTTCACAATGTCTACGTTTGGATCGCACTCCTGGTGATGTTGGGCTTTGGCGTCATCGGCTGGATCGATGATTGGAAAAAAGTGGTGCTGAAAAACTCAAAAGGGTTGTCAGCCAGGGCCAAATATCTCGGACAGTCGATGGTCGGTTTAGTGGCCGCTTTGGTGTTGTATCAGATCGCAAAGACACCGGCTGAAACGACACTGTTGGTGCCGTTCTTTAAAGATTTGCTGATTCCCCTCGGCTTTGGTTATGTGATCTTGACCTACTTCGTGATTGTTGGGACATCCAATGCTGTGAATCTCACCGATGGTCTCGATGGACTGGCAATCCTGCCCACCGTGTTGGTTGCTGGAGCACTGGGTGCGTTTGCTTATCTCACCGGCAACGCCATTTTCTCTCAATATCTGTTTATTCCATATATTCCAGGTACCGGTGAATTGGTGGTGTTTTTAGGGGCCATGGTTGGAGCCGGCCTTGGCTTTTTATGGTTCAACACCTATCCAGCGCAGGTTTTTATGGGTGATGTCGGTGCGCTATCGCTTGGTGCGGCACTGGGCGTTGTCGCGGTGATGGTGCGACAGGAATTGGTGCTCTTCATCATGGGCGGCATTTTCGTACTGGAAACCGTCTCTGTGATGTTACAGGTTGCCAGTTTTCGACTGACCGGCAAACGTCTCTTCCGAATGGCTCCGATTCACCATCACTTTGAACTGAAGGGCTGGCCTGAGCCGCGTGTCATTGTCCGTTTTTGGATCATTTCAGTGATGTTGGTTTTGGTGGGTCTTGCGACCTTGAAGTTGAGGTAATTGATGTCTCTGATTGCAAGCAGCAAACGCCTGATTGTGGGTGCCGGTCCGACCGGACAAGCTGTTGCGCGTCATTTTCAAGATCTGGGGATTCAGTTTGAAGTGGCCGATACCCGTCAATCTGACGTGATCAAAACGGCCTTCAAGAACGCTTTTCCCGAGGTGGCCACCTATTTTGGTCCGCTGAAAGTCGACTATCTGGATCGGTTTGAAGAAATTGTCGTCAGTCCAGGGATTGCACCGACGACCGAAGGATTAAACGCGACAACCTCACCGCTGATTAGTGATATTCAGGTCTTTCGACGCGCGTGGCCTGATCATCAGCGATTGGTCGCGATTACCGGATCCAATGCTAAATCCACGGTGACTTCGCTGGTCGCTGAGATCTTAAAAGCCGATGGCCAAGACGTGTTAGTTGGTGGAAATCTTGGTCCGCAGGCGCTTGATCTATTGCCGGATCGAACTGACAAATCGATTGCGGTACTTGAGCTATCGAGTTTTCAGTTAGAGCGAACTCGACAGTTGAAGGCGACGGTTGCGACCTGTCTGAATATGAGTCCAGACCATTTGGATTGGCATGGTTCAATGATCGCTTACCATCAGGCCAAACACCGAATCTTTGAGGGTGTGGGTGCGATCGTCGTCAATGGCGAAGATCCACTATCGCAACCCTTGGTGCCTGATCAAACCCCGACCATCAAATTCGCCCTCCAGCATCCCGATTTCCATCGGTTTGGGATCATGGTTGTTGAGGGTGTGGACTGGATTTGTCTGGGCTCTGAGCCTTGGATGCCAGTCGCTGATCTGCCCATGGCGGGACGCCACATGATCCAAAACGCCATGGCCGCATTTGGACTCTGTCATCTGTTGGGTGTCGAGAAATCGATCATGATAGCGGCTGCCAAATCCTTTCAAGGATTGCCTCATCGGATGGTGGAACTCCCGCCTGTCCGCGGTATTCGCTGCATCAATGACTCCAAAGGGACCAACGTCGGCGCTTCTGAGACCGCGGTCCGGAGTGTGGTGACGGCAGGTCGTTTGGTATTACTTGCCGGCGGAGAAAGCAAGGGCGCAGATCTCACTCAATGGGCGCAAACGGTCAAACAACATTGTGATCAAGTGTATGTCTATGGACGCGATCGCGAACGTTTTCAGGTCGCTCTTGGCGATCAGGTGATTGTGGTAGATACCCTAGATGATGCGTTTGACCAAGCCTTGGACAGGGCATCTGCTGGGGACGTGATTTTATTCAGTCCCGCCTGTGCCAGTTTCGATCAATTTGATAACTATCAAAAGCGCGGTGATCATTTTATCCAACTTGTGGAGGCGCATCGTGAAGTTTGAGATTCGCCGCACGGACTTTATCCCGCTCGGCTTGCCTGATATTCACTTTGTCTTAGCGGCCTGCGCGTTAGCTTGTCTTGGCTTTCTGCTGGTGGCATCAAGCTCGATTGAGGTGGCCTCCGATCGATTCGGTCAACCACTCAGCTTCGCTGTCAAACATGCGGTTTTCCTACTGATTGCCTCGATTGCAGGAGTCGTCGCTTATTTGATTCCAACGCGTTGGTGGTACAACTACGCCACTTATTTCCTGTTTGCATCGATTGTCTTACTCGGGATCATTCTGATTCCAGGGATCGGTTTAACGGTCAAAGGTGCGACACGCTGGCTGAGCCTTGGGTTTTTCAATCTGCAACCGTCTGAAATTGCGAAATTTACAATGATGCTGTTTTTGGCGTCCTATCTCGTTCGTCGATTGGAGGAAGTCCGGCAAAAGTTCAGTGGATTTGTCAAACCGATGGCTGTGGTTGGTTTGATCGCTGTGCTGCTGTTGATGGAGCCTGATTACGGCACCCTGTTGGTATTGAGTTGTGCGGTGATGGGTGTCTTGTTACTCGCTGGGGCCCCTTTTACGCAATACATCGTTTTTGGCTCAGCCTTGGTTTCCGGTCTTATTGTGCTTGCGGTCATTGAGCCATACCGATTCGAGCGAATTGAAACCATTTTTAACCCTTGGGCTGACCGTTATGGGGCAGGGTATCAAATCACCCAAGCGTTACTTGCTTTTGGCCGGGGAGGCTTGTTCGGGATGGGTCTCGGCAATTCCGTTCAAAAACTGTTTTACCTGCCGGAAGCCCACACCGATTTTGTGTTTGCCATTCTTGCCGAAGAGCTTGGCTTGATTGGCGCGCTATTCACAGTGTCGGTGATGACCTACATGGTCTGGCGAGGCTTGTTGATCGGGCGACGCGCTGAGCTCGGGGGACGGCCGTTTGCGGCTTACCTGACCTATGGTCTAGTACTTTTGATCGCTTTACAGATCCTCATCAATCTCGCCGTCAATATCGGACTTGCGCCAACCACAGGTTTAACCTTACCGCTTTTAAGTTATGGCGGCAGTTCATTGGTCATGACCGCCGTCAGTCTTGGCGTT
>Ga0181578_10000091_pt1 | contig 72944 bp, 61 predicted proteins | sample 071ome_21_FD_148659 | JGI IMG/M metagenome (GOLD analysis project Ga0181578, IMG submission 148659) | Coastal salt marsh microbial communities from the Groves Creek Marsh, Skidaway Island, Georgia - 071401CT metaG (spades assembly) | ecosystem: Environmental > Aquatic > Marine > Intertidal zone... | reverse complement strand
CAGACCGCGAGCGGATCGTGTACGCGATCCGCTCGGAGATGGGTCAGAAGGGAGAGCTGGACTACGTCTTCGGACGCATGGAGTGGTCGTTCAATGACGGGGTCGGTCCGGTGATCATCGGTCTGTCCAGCAGGGATGGTCGCACCGAGGCGACGGTGCACGCCGCACGGCTTCAGGAGGCGCAGCTGCTTCACGGACTCGGGGTGCCGTTCACGGGTATCTTCGGCGGTGCCATCGTGGCCAAGGGGTTCGGGCTCTCGGGGCTCGCGGGCCTTCCGTTGATAGGGAGTATCTCGCTCGTGTCGTTCGGAGTGATCCGCATGGGGTGGAAGGCGAGGGCTCGATGGTGGGAGCGCAAGGTGCGAGACGTTCTCGACCGGATCATGACGATCGTGACGGACGTCGCGGTCGTGCCCCCTCTGGATGAGCACCCGATCCCGCTCGGCAAGCCTCTCGAGGATATCGAGACGCTCTGATGCCGCTTCACGCGGGCCGGTCCACGCCCACGCGGGAAGGTGTGTTCACCCCCTACGCCCGATACGTTGAGCGTCCAGACCACGACCACCGACGGGGGAGCAGCTGAAGATCGCGGACGGCGGGGCAGCAACCGGGCAGGCGCAGTTGACCTCCGTATCGTGTTCGGCCGGAAGCGAGGATGGTTTTCCGTTCTCCGTCCCTGCCGTCGCGTCGCTGGAGACGCTGGACCTGGATGCGCCCGTGAGCGTCTTCGTCGGGGAGAACGGCTCCGGCAAATCGACCGTGATGGAGGCGCTCGCGATCGCGTGCGAGCTGCCTGCGGTTGGCTCGGCCCGACCCGTCGCGGATCCGACTCTCGAACGTCAGCGCGCACTGGCTCGCCGACTCCGACTCACCTGGCGTAATCGGGTGCGGCGAGGGTTCTTCCTCCGCGCCGAGGATTTCTTCGGTTTTCAGAAACGACTCGCGGCTCAGAGGGCGGAGCACGAGTCCGAGATCGAACGCATCGACGTCGAGCTCGGGGAGTCCTCCGAATACGCTCGGCGGCTCGCCAAGGGGCCTCATCGTTCCTCCATCAGCGAGATCGAACATCGATATGGTCGCGACCCGGACGCCCGGTCTCATGGAGAGGCATTCCTCAACCTTTTTCAGGCACGGCTCGCGCCTCGAGGACTCTTCCTGCTCGATGAGCCAGAGGCTGCCCTGTCGCCGCAGAGTCAGCTCGGCTTTGTCGCCATGATTCGCGATGCGGTCGGCCTCGGGGGACAGTTCGTCATCGCGACGCACTCGCCGATCCTCATGGCGATTCCCGGAGCGCGGATCTACTCGTTCGACGACGGCGCCATCACACGGGCGTCGTACGACGATCTGTCTTCGGTCACACTCATGCGGGACTTCCTGCAGGCGCCCGAGCGGTATCTGCGGATGATCTGGGAGGAGGACGAGTGACGGGCGAGCAGTCGGAGCCGATAGACACTGCAGTGCCGCGCGAAGAGTCCTCCGATGGGCCGCGCGTCTCCGATCGAGAGGCGGGGTTCGAGGTCCTCGACCATTTCGAGCGCTTCAGTCAGAAGAACGACATCTATTCCAGGGCGTTCTGGGACCCGGAGGTCCGTTCCGAGCGAACGGACCGGTTCTTCGAGACGTACCGCACGCCCCTGAAGACGTGGAAGAAGGCGGAGGGGTTCCGGCAGAAAGATTACGCCCTCAGGAACGCCTCATGGCACCTCCCGGACATCTTCGCCGAACTCAAGGAGACCGAGAATCGTCGCGAGGGCTTTCTCGATCCGTTTACGGTCCATCGCGACGGACCCGAGGAGCGGGTTCCGGTGGAGTCACCGGCGGAGATGTCGCGGGAGATCAAGCACGTGGGCAAGGTGTTCGGCGCCGACCTGGTCGGGATCACCGAGTACGATCACCGTTGGGTGTACACCCACGCCTACTCCCGACTCGGTGAGACGGAAAAGCCGCAGGAGCTTCCGCCGGATCTACCGAACGTCATCGTGATCGCGCAGCAGATGGACCGTGGTCTGATTGATACCGTCCCGTCGGCGTTGAGCGGGACGGCCACCGGAGTAGGGTATTCGCATGATACCCTCGTCTTGCTCGGCCTGGCGCAGTATGTGCAGAACCTGGGCTACCGTGCCGTGGCGACGATGAACGATACGGCGCTCGCCATTCCGCTCGCGTTGAAAGCTGGCCTGGGTGAGTACGGCCGGCACGGTCTCCTGATCACCGAAGAGTTCGGACCCCGCGTGCGTATCGGGAAGATCTTCACGGATCTGCCCCTCGAGCCGGACCGTCCGAAGTCGTTCGGTGTGCGCGCCTTCTGTGAGATATGCCGGCGCTGCTCCGATGCGTGTCCGGTGAGCGCGATCCCCGACGGGCCGCCGACCGACGAGATCTACAACCGGTCCAACATCATCGGGGTGAAGAAGTGGACGGTCGACGCAGAACCCTGCTTCCGCTTCTGGTCCAACCAGAACTCGGACTGCTCGATATGCGTGCGGGTCTGTCCGTACAATCGGGACTTTTCGAAGCCGATCGCACGCGCGTGGCGCTGGCTTGCCGGCACCCCTCTGCGCAAAGTGGCACTCTGGCTGGCAGATCGGTTTGCACCGGGCAGCCGGGTCGATCCCGGTGACTGGTGGACCTCGGGGAGGAGTGAATGACGGACGGAAAGGCGGCGAGTCCAGCCGCCTCGGAGGCGACGCAAGGACACGGGTTCGGGACGGCACCGGTGTTCCTGGCCAGCGTCAGCACGATTCTGGGTGCGGTCATGTTCCTGCGCTTCGGCTATGCCGTCGGGCACACCGGACTCGCCGGCGCGATCCTCATCATTCTGCTCGGACACCTCGTCACGATCCCCACGGCGCTCGCCATCGCCGAGATCGCGACCAACCGACGGGTCGAGGGCGGTGGTGAGTACTTCATCATCTCTCGGTCCTTCGGCATCACGATCGGCGGCGCCATCGGGATCAGCCTCTACCTGTCGCAGGCGATCTCGGTCGCCTTCTACATGATCGCGTTCGCGGAAGCGTTCCAGCCGTGGGCTCCCCAGTTCCAGGAAGCGCTCGGTATCGCCTTTGACCCCCGGTACGTCTCGCTTCCGGCGACGCTCATGCTCGTCGGGGTCGTCCTCAGGAAGGGGGCGGATCTGGGGGTGAAGGCGTTGTGGGTGGTGGCGAGCGTGCTCGGGCTCTCCCTCGCGATGTTCTTCGCGGGCTCGGGCCCGGCGTCCATACAGCCGGAGTCGGTCAGCGTCTTCTCGGATCTCAATGATCCCGACGCGTTCATGCTGGTGTTCGCGATCGTCTTCCCGGCGTTCACCGGCATGACTGCCGGAGTCGGGCTGTCGGGGGACCTCGCCGAGCCCAGGCGATCGATCCCGATGGGCATCATGATGGCGACGCTGACCGGCATGGTCGTCTACATCCTGGTCGTCGTGAAGCTGGCGTCCTCCGTGTCGGCCGAGGAACTGGCCGACAACTATCTGATCATGAGCGAGATCGCGGTGTGGGGTCCGATCATCCCCATCGGGCTCGCATGTGCGACCATTTCGTCGGCCATCGGGTCGATTCTGGTCGCGCCCCGAACCCTGCAGGCGCTCGGCAGTGACGCGGTGATCGCCAGACCGCGCATGAACGCCTTCGTGGCCGAGGGGGTCGGCAAAGCCAACGAGCCTCGGAACGCGACGCTCGTCACGTCGGCGATCGCCTTCGTCTTCGTCTTCCTCGGGAACGTCGACATGGTCGCCCGTATCGTGTCGATGTTCTTCATGGTGACGTATGGGGCCCTGTGTGCCATCTCGTTCCTGGAGCACTTTGCGGCTCGACCGTCCTACCGCCCGAGCTTTCGGTCCAAGTGGTATCTGAGTCTCATCGGGGCGGTGATGTGCCTCATCCTGATGCTCCAGATGGACCTCCTCTTCGCAATGGGTGCCATTCTCCTCATGGCCGGCCTGTACGAGGTCATTCGAAGGGGCCGCCAGGGTCAGGACGATCTCGCTCAGATCTTCCAGGGCGTGATGACTCAGCTGACCCGGCACATGCAGATCCGGCTGCAGAAGATGCCACCGGACGACTGGCGGCCGAGCGTGATCTCGATTTCATCACGGACGTTCGATCGATCGGCTCCCCTTCAGTTCCTCGAGTGGCTTTGCCACCGCTACGGCTTCGGGACGTACTTCCACCACATCGAGGGACGCCTGGACGAGGAGAACTACGAGGCCAGCCAGGAAGTGCGGGATCGGCTGATCCACGCGATGGATCAGCGGAAGGGCGCGATCTACATGGACGCGGTCATCAGTCCTTCGATGACATCGGCTCTGGGTCAGGGGCTTCAGATGCCCGGGATCTCAGGGATGGAGAACAACGGGCTGCTGCTCGAGTTCGGGCGGCATGACCCGCCTGAGGTGCTCGAGGAGGTCGTGGACGGCATGCTGATGGCGGGTGTGCCGCACATGGATCGGCTCGTCCTTCGGCACGGCGACAACTTCTTCGGCACGCGAAAGAGCATCCACGTGTGGCTCACGTGGCATGACGCTCGGAACGCGAACCTGATGATCCTGCTCTCGTACATCCTGCTCGGTCATCGGGACTGGCAGGGAGCCGAGGTGAGCCTCTTCGCGGCATATCCGCGGTCCGAGGTCAAGGAGCGTCGTGAGGAGATCCACCAGATGATCTCGGAGGGACGCCTCCTGATCAGTGAGAAGAACGTTCTCGTGATCCCGACCGACGACTCGATCGATTTCGAGCGCCTGGTCGAGGCGCGCTCAGCCGAGGCCGATCTGGTCATGGTGGGCTTTGCAGACCACCGGCTGCGCCAGCGTCGAGGTGACGTCTTCCTCCGGTTCCCGGACCTGCGCGACGTCCTCTTCGTCTCCGCGGAGGAGACGATCTTCATCGACTGACCCCGCGTTCGCGGGCGAAGCGCCTCACCGCGCCCATCACGGCGACGGACGTCAGAGCCATGGTGACCGCGATCGAATTGAAGACGATGTCCCGAGGATCGAAGACACGGTTCGGTACGAATCTCTGAACGACCTCGTCGATGATGCCGAGCGAGATCGCGAGAATCAGGGCGATGGGCCAGGGACGAAGGGTCGCCTGGCGCGTGCGACGCCGTTCCGAGAGCGCCTCGAAGGCGAGGATCGCCACGATCCCGTACTCGAAGAGATGTGTGCGCTCCTCAGGTGAGAGTCCGGAGCGGACGAGGACCATCACGTAGGCGGAGGCAATCCCGATCGCGGCAACCGACTCGAGCACGCCTCGCCTTCGTCGGCGCCAGAGACCGACGGCGATCACTGCGGCGATCAGGCTGACGGCGCCGGACGCCGCGACGAGGATCCCCCGGTCCCGTAATGCCGACGCAAGGATCTGAGCGGGCCCGAGCGTCGACCAGATGGTGAACTGGACCAGACCGAGGGCGACCCACAGCCTCACCTCGCGAGTGGGCAGCGCGTCCGAGGCGGGCTCGCCTGCGACCAGCCAGGGCACGACGAGCATCACGACGAGGAAGAGGCTCATCGTAACGAGCGCGACGACGGCTTCGTTCCCGATCACTCCCTCCGCATGGCCTCCAGCACGCGGTTCGTGTCAGCGTCCGACGGGAGCCCCCATCCTTCCTCGTACCCGAAGACGTCGAGGAGCGAACGACTGCCGAAGTGCCCGTCGAGCACTTCCATGTGTTTGGCTGTGAGAAGCCCGGGATGTTGCACGCCGCATGCCTGACTCAGCCGAGTAAGCTCCTTGCGAAGCGCGATGACGTAGTTCGCCAGCCGTGCGGCCTTGTCCGACGGGTCGAGTCCGCGGACGAGCCATGGGTTCTGCGTCGCAACGCCCGTGGGGCAGCGTCCGGTATGACAGCGCTGAGCCTGGATGCACCCGATCGCCATCATGGCTTCGCGCGCGACGGCGACCATGTCGACGCCAAGGCAGAAGCTCATGAGTGCGGTTTCCGGAAAACCCAGCTTTCCGGCTCCGATCCACACGACCCTCTGGTGTACGTCCCGTTCGGCGAAGATCCGGTAGACGCGACTGAACCCGACCTTGAACGGCAGGGCGACGTGATCGCTGAAGGCGAATGGCGCGGCTCCCGTTCCTCCCTCACCGCCGTCGATGGCGATGAAGTCCACCCCCCGGTCTTCGGCGGCCATCCGGTCGGCGAGCTCTTTCCAGAAGCCGAGGAGTCCGACGGCAGACTTGATGCCGACCGGGCGCCCCGTCGTATCCGCCAATTCCTCGACAAAGTCGAGCAGTTCATCGGCCGACGAAAACGAGCGGTGCCCGGACGGGCTGATCACGGTCTGGCCGACCGGCACGCCCCGGATCCGGGAGACCTCCGCGGTGACCTTCTCACCCGGGAGGACGCCTCCAAGGCCGGGCTTGGCCCCCTGGCTCAACTTGATCTCGATCGCCTTCACGGGGTGGGCCTCGACCTTTCGTTTGCACTCGTCCAGATCGAACGCTCCATCGGGTGTGCGTGCCCCGAAGTAACCCGTACCGAGCTGCCAGATCAGATCACCACCGTGCAGATGATGAGGGGAGATGCCACCCTCGCCCGTGTTGTGCAGGCAGTCCGCGATCGCGGAGCCTCGATTGAGTGCTTCGACCGCCGCCGAGGACAGTGATCCGAAGCTCATGCCGCTAATGCTCACGACCGAGCTGGGTCGGAACGCATGCGCTCTGCCGCGGTGACCGCCGAGAATCTTGGCACATGGCAGCGGATACCCGTCGGCCGGCTGGTCATCGACAGGGCGACCCAGAGTCTGATGCTTGATGATCAGATAGTTGGGTGATCGTTCGAGATCGTCGTCCGTGCCGAACCCGGTGTAGTTGTTCTGCTTCTTGGCGGAGGCGTACACCCAGCTTCGGTCGTCCCTCGAAAAAGGCAGTTCCTCGTTGTTGGACGTCACGATGTACTGCCGAAGCTCGGGACCGATCCTCTCGAGCATGTACCGGAAATGGCCGACGACCGGAAAGTTTCGGAGGATCGCGTGCTTCTTCTGTGTGACGTCGTAGATCGCCACCAGCACGAGTACGGCGACGACGGCATGGATCCAGGTCACGGGAGCCCCTCGGGAAGCGAAGATCGTCGAGGCGAAGGTATGTCGGACGGCGCTCGGACGTCGACCATGGCGCGCGGCCACCGTACGTTCCGGGCGTACGGTCGCGCCGTCGGGCGCGGCATCAGTTCGTCCATCACGATCATGCCAACCATGCTCTTCATGCTGAGACGGGCCCTGGGTCCGGGCATCGCCTGCGTCACCGCCGTGGCGACCGCCGCACTTCCGGCCGCTGCGCAGACGGATGTGCCCCACGGTTCGGCGTCGTCGATCGAGGCCGGGGTCGACTACCGCGTTTACGACCGAAGCGGTCAGCCCACGACGCTTGCTGCCATCGTCGATGGTGCGATGGGTGATGAGGTGCTTCTCGTCGGCGAGGAGCATGACGATATGGTCGGGCACACGTTCCAGACGCTGTTGCTCAATGAGGTCGTGAGACGAGTCGGGTCGGGGTCGGGGCGTACGGTGGTACTGTCCCTGGAGATGTTCGAGCGCGACGTACAATACGTGCTCGACGAGTATCTGGATGGCCTGATCTCGGAGACGCACTTCCTGCGCTCCTCCCGTCCGTGGGACGAGTACGAGGAGCGCTATCGGGCGTTGGTGGAGCACGCTCGGGCATTCGGTCTTCCGGTCGTTGCTGCCAATGCTCCGCGGCGGTACGTAAACCGGGTGACCCGCGAGGGGCCGGCGTCACTCATGGAGTTATCCGAGCAGGCGCGCCGGTATCTACCGCCGCTCCCGTACCCGGGGCCCTCGGACCGATATCGGGCTCAGTGGGATGCTCTCATGACCGAGGCGATGCTCGGGATGCGTTCGACGCCGGACTCCCTCGGCTCGAGCGATGCGGACGATCAGGGCGAGGCGCCCCCACGTGCCGAACTCAACCCCAATGCGATCTACTCGCAGGCCCTCTGGGACGCATCGATGGGGCATGCGATCACCGAGGCTCTGGTCACCCACATCGACGGCTTCGTGGTCCACATGGCGGGATCGTTTCACGTGGAGAAGGGGACCGGGATTCTGGAGCGGATCGCCGACTATCGACCCGGGACGCGTGTCACCACGCTGGTCATGACGAAGGTCGACGACATCGATGCGTGGTCCGAGGAGCGCCACGCTTCCCTGGCCGACTTCGTCGTACTCACCAGAATGCCGGTGTCGACCGGGGGACACTGAGGCCTTCGGTCAGCCTCGGGCGCGCCGGATCGCCCGTGCCGGTACGGGGACGCGTCAGTCCCGTGGACCGACGCGCCAGAGCGGCAGGTTGATTCCGATCGCCGCGGAGTTGGGCTGATACGACGTATCGTTCAGGAACGTCCACCGGAGCACGAATTCGACCTGTACCCGGCCGAGGTTGGTCTTGCCGCCCCCGAACGCATTGAAGCCGAAGAATGTCTGGCGCGGATCTCCGAGATCCGACCCGATGACCGAGTCCCGCCAGCCCAGGCCACCACCGGCGAACACACCACCCCGCGCGCCACCCGGTATCCAGGCCGCGTCGAGGTTGTACTGGTACTCCTTCGTCCCCGGCAGGAAGACGGCTTCGACACTGGGGTACAACTCGAAGGTTCCACTCCGCACGACGGGAACGCGCACGTGGGCACCAAGAATCTCTCCATTCGCGCGGGAGTCCCAGCCGATCTTGGCTCCGATCGCGACGGGCGCCCACCGCGGGGCCTCCTCGACCTGGCGACCACGCCGAACCTGAGCGTCGAGCGCGGACGGCACGGTCAGAAGAAGAGCCGTGAGGGCGATGAGCAGTGGTCGGGTATCGTGGAGCACGGCGGAGTCGGGTCGAGGGTTCTCGGGGCACTCACAGTGTAGACGACCCGGCCGGCTTCGGTGACACAAGTGGGTCGCCACCTCAACCATACCCGTGGTCGGGCGGTCGAAGAAGGACCGGCAGCGGCACACCTCCATTCCGAGAGCTCCGACGACGGAGTTCGCCGTGCCGGATCGTACGCGGGACCGGTCGCCGCCGCCCGCGATCCGGTTGATCAGAAGGGGAAATCGAGGAGCTGACTTCGCCAGGGATGAGCATCGGCCGCTTCGACCGAGCGGATGAGGCTGCGCATTTCGTCGAGCACGTCGGCCTCGGACCCGGCGTGGAGATCCCCCTGGATCATCCGGACCATCGCCGACCGATGATCCCGGCTCTCGAGGAGGTGGGTGAACGCCGGAAGCAGGCGGTAGAAGAGGCGGATGAAGTCGTCCCAGATGGCCGCGCCGGTCAGGATTCGATCCTCGTACGGCTCGAAGGCGGATCGACTGGTGTCACCTGACTCGATCGCTGCCCGGACGCGTTCCGCGGCGTCGCGCGCCGCGTGCATGGCGACGCTGACCCCGGAGGAGAAGATCGGGTCGATGAAGCGCGCGGCGTCGCCGATCGCGACCCAGCTATCTCCGCAAACCCGCGAGAGTCGGTAGCTGTAGTTGACCTCCCCCTTGAGGTCGTTGATACGCTTCGCCCGGCGCGTGGCTCGGGCCAGCTTGCGGTTCCTGCGCAGGCTCGCCTCAAAGAAGTCCTCGATGTCGAGTTCGGCCTCTTGATACGCCTCGCGGGACGCGACGAGACCGATCGAGGTGATTTCGTCGTCGATCGGCGCCTGCCACGCCCACCCGCGTACCTCGGGCAGGAAGAAGACGTGCGTGTAGTCCGCGGTCTTGTGGCGGCCTCGCTCGACGTCCACGTACCACGCGTGCAGGGCGAATTGATCGAAGATCGAGTGGTCCTCCCGCAGATCGAGTTGACGCCCGATCCGGGTCGTGCGCCCTGCGGCATCGACGACGACCTTTGCGTCCAGGTCGACCGTCTCGCCCCCCAATCGGGCGCGAACACCCGTGGCGCGCCCGTCTTCATCGAACACGACCTCGTCGACGCCCACACCCTGCACGACCCGGACTCCCTGCGTCTCCGCATGCTTCATCAGAAGCATGTCGAAGCGCGCCCGATCGACGTGATATGTGTACGTCTGGTCGACACCCTCCTGCGGGAAGTCGGCGTAGGCGAGGGTGACGTCGAACCCCACCGCTGGGCGATAGATCACTCCGCCCGAATGCGGAAATCCGGCAGATTCCACGAGGTCGTGAAAGCCAATCTCTCGGATGATGCGGACCGCCGACGGCATCAGCGACTCCCCCACGTGCGGCCGCGGGTGGTTCGCTTTCTCGAGCACGAGGCAGTCGATGCCTGACTGTGCGAGGTAGCAGCCCAGCGTCAACCCTGCTGGGCCGCCCCCCATGATGATGACGTCGTGCATGCCGACTGCTCCCGCGTCACAAGGTGATGTCGCCTTCGGCCACACCCTTCAGGACGTCCTGCGAGGTCACGATGCCGACGAGCTCGTCGCTTGCGACCACCAGTGCCCGGTGGATGCGCCCTCGCACGAGGAAGGCACAGAGTTCGGGCACTGGCATCTCCGGGTTCACCGCGAAGGAGACCGGAGTCATGACGTCAGACACCGTCGCGGCATCGAAGGAAGTTTCCGGGAACCGCTCCAGCAGCTCGGCCCCCTGGAAGGGCGAATCCTCGGGCAGGAAGAAGCCGTACGGATCCGCTTCGGCCAGGTCGTCGAGATCCTCCTCGTCCAGATCGGGGCCACGATCGGCCTCGGGGCGCAGATTGACCGCGCTGAGATTCATCTCGGCGTCTTCTGCGGCGAGCCGAACGAGGTCCGTCGCTGAGGCGACACCGACGACCTTTCCGTGTCCGTCGAGCACGGGCGCACCGCTGATCTCGGAATCCGCCAGAACTCGGGCCAGAGCGCGAGCCGTATCATCCGCTCGGACCGTCACCACGTCCGTCCTCATGATATCGCGTACCGTGAGCATGTTCCCCTCCTTCACGTCAAGTCGTCAGGTCAGTCGTCTTTCGAATCGGTGGGCCGATGCAGAAGGACTGGGTGATGGGAGCCGCGAAGCACCTTGTCGGCGGCGCTGCCGAGCACCGCACGACTCAGACCGGTGCGACCGTGCGTCGCCATGGCGATCATGTCCGCACCGACGGCCGACGCTTCGCTGAGCACGCCGTGGCCGGCCTGTGCATCGACGCCGACAGACGTCGTCACCCGGAGTCCGCGACGCCGCATGTTCTCGGCGTGGGCCTCGAGGTATTCCGACGCACCCGTCTTCGCGTCGTCCAGGACCTGCTGGTTCAGCTGAGCGGTATGCGGCAGATACGGGGACGCAATGTCGACCGGGTAGCTGACAACTCGAGTCAGGTGGTACGCCGAGTCGAACAGCTCACCGAATTCGGTGGCATACGCCAGGGCGTCTTCAGAGAGCTCGGAGCCGTCGAGCGAGACTAGCAGCGTCTCGAACACGTGGTCGAAGCTGTCCGCGGGGCTGGCCTCTTCGTCCGGCCGGACGATGATCACCGGCAGGGCGGTATGGCGGATGAAGCCGTCCGCCACGGACCCGAGCCACATGCGCGACAGCGCACCGCGGCCGTGGGACGCCATGACGACCAGGTCGACATCCTTGTCGCTGGCCTCGCGATCGAGCATTTCGACGGTATGCCCACTCAGGACCGCATGGGAGACTTCGCCACCCGTGTTGCCCTCAATGCGATCGAGCACGTCTTCGAGGTATTTCTGACTCCACTCCACTGCCGCTCCTTCCCACCCTTCGTATGCGAACGAAGTGACGGGTTCGAGCACTGTGACGATGTGCACGTTCGCACCGGTGCGTCGAGACACCTCCAGTGCCAGTGGAAGCGCGGCTTCAGCGAACGCGGATCCATCGAGTGGAACGAGAATCTGCCTGTACATGAGATCTCCTCGAGCTTTCGAGCACGGTGCCGTGCCTTTCCAGGCTCCTTGGGGTTAGTGTCACGCTGCGCCCTCGCGGGCGACCTTCGGACATCTACATTCTGAGCGTTCGTGATCCGGACGGATGTCGGGGGGCATGGGGCATTCAGGGTGGGGCAACGACCGGTGCGATTGTGGGAGATTTACCGACAGGGTCTCAAGTGCTCAGTATCGAGGAGTTCAAAGCGGTCTTCGACGCGGCACCCGACGGGTACGTGATCGTTGCCACGGATGGGATCATTCGTGCCATTAATCCCCGGATCGAGAAGCTGTTCGGGTGGACGTCGGACGATCTCGTGGGGCAGCCGGTGGAGGTCCTGCTGCCGGAGCGTTACCTGGACGTGCACGAGGGACATCGACGAGGCTTTTCGGAAAACCCACACAACCGTGAGATGGGCGCAGGCCTGGATCTCAGAGCTCGCCGGAAGGACGGGGGTGAGTTTCCCGTCGAGATCAGCCTCAGCCCGTGGCGCCGCGGAGACGAGGTGATGGTCATCTGCTCGGTCCGCGACGTGAGCGAGGTGCGTCGTCTTCAGGATTTCTCCGAGGGTGCGCTTCGGGCGACCGAAGACGAACGTCAGCGGATCGCGCGGGAACTCCATGACGACACGGCACAGCGTCTTGCGACTCTGATCCTTCGGGTGCGCCAGGTCGCGATGCAGAAGGATGACGAGCGACGCGCAGCGCTGTTCGACGAGATTCGGGAGGAGATCGTGGACGCCGCGGACGGGGTGCGGCGGATGGCTCGGGGCCTGCGCCCACCGGAGATCGAGGAGCTTGGTCTCGGCCCATCCCTGGTGGCCCACGCCAGGACCCTGCGCGAGTCCGGTGTCTTCATGGTCTCCATGGAGATCGAGAATGTAGAGGAATATCTGGACGAGACGGCGAAGCTTGCGGTGTACCGGGTTGTTCAGGAAGCGATTTCCAACGCTCGCCGTCATTCCGGCGCGGATTCCGCCCGCGTGTCACTCCGCCTCTCGGGTCGTACTATCGTGGCAGAGGTTACCGACGAGGGGCGCGGATTCGATCCCGACAGTATTGTCGATGGATCACGCGGACTCGGGCTCATCGGCATGCAGGAGCGAGCGACCATGATCGGTGGGCGCGTGACGAGCACGACGGCTCCCGGTGAAGGCACGACCATACGACTTGTCATCCCCGTCCGAGGGGCGACGGAGAAAGGATTCAACCAGCATGGCTGACACGATCAAGATCTTGCTGGTGGATGACCACGCGATGTTTCGAGCGGGGATCAAGGCGCTGATTCAGGCCGACGAGCGCCTCGACGTCGTGGGTGAGGCGAGCACCGGGGACGAGGGCGTCGACAAGGTCCGCGAACTCAAGCCGAATATCGTGATCATGGATCTCTCCATGCCCGGCTCCAACGGTCTGGAGGCGACACGGAGAATCGCTGCCCTGGAACTGAACACGAGCGTGCTCGTGCTCACCGTTCATGCGGAGGAAGAGTACCTGGTGCCGGTCGTGGAGGCCGGGGCCAGCGGGTACCTCACGAAGACGAGTGCCGACACCGACCTTCTTGAGGCCATCAAGGTCGTGGCACGGGGGCAGGTCTTCCTGCCTCCCAAGGCGGCCACGCTCCTGCTGCGTCGCTATAAGGATGCGGAGGGTGAGGAAGCGGCCGGGCTGAAGGATCTCAGTTCGCGGGAGCAGGAGGTCCTCGCTCTGACCGCGGAAGGCTTCAGTTCGCGGGAGATCGGACAGAAGCTGTTCATCAGTCCCAAGACCGTGGATACCTATCGGTCGCGCATCATGGACAAGCTCGGCCTCAGCCACCGGAGTGAGCTGGTGCGTTTCGCGCTTCGCGTAGGACTGCTGAAGGAAGTCTAGCCGAGTTACACCCCGGGTCCGGCTGCGCGTGAGGGTGCCCGCTCGTGACGGTCCCTGCGCCGGGTCAGCCGACCAACTCGTTTGCCGCGGTCACGACGTCATCGATGCGGAACGGCTGCCGCATCATGATGTGTCGACCCTCCTGCCTCCACGCGCTGAATACGGGGCGCGCCGCAGCCCCCGGGACAGACAGAGAGATGAGGGCGACATCGGGAAACTCGTCGACCAGTTCGCTCAGGGGACCTGGCGCTTCTTTCTCCGGGCTCGGCAGGCCAGCAACGACGAGATCCACAGGCTGCCGGCGCATGACGCCGACTGCGCCGTACTGGTCACGGACGCGCACGACGTCGTACCCCTCATCCACGAGGGCATCCCGAATCACGCGACCGAGTTCGGTCTCTCTCTCGATGACTACGACGACCGGGACGGACCGCACGAGTGTCGAGCCTAACGCGGGTCCACGGTCGCGAAGACGCCTGCCTCACCCGTATGGGTGAAGGTCAGAACCTGATACGGACGCGCGTTGGCCCCCTCCATACCAGGTGAGCCGATGGGCATGCCCGGAACCGCGATTCCCGCAACCGGGGGCCGCTCTGCAAGAAGTTCCTTCACCTGCTCGGCCGGCACGTGCCCCTCGACGACGTAGCCGTCGATGATCGCCGTGTGGCATGAGGACATCTGGGGTGGCACACCACCGTCCCGTTTCACCGTCATGAGATCGGTCGTGTTGCGTGCATCTACGACGAAGCCCGCCGCTTCCATATGATCGACCCAGCCATTGCAGCAGCCGCACGTCGGAGACTTGTACACGAGCACGGTCGGCAGGTCCGGGTCAGACGTTGTGGCCTGGGCGAGAACACCATCGGGTGCTGCATCCGCGGTGGAGCAGGCGGCGGTGATCGCGACGAGCGTGAGGGCAAAGAAGCGGCGCATCTCGTTGGTTCCTCGAAGTTGGTGCACTCTGCGACAAGTATAGGTCGCCGCGGGGAGTCCGTCAGCCGTCAGCCATGCGGAGCCCGTCAGCCGTCAGCCGCGAGCGAGGGCGATAGGGAGACCACGACGCCACGGCGCATCACGCACAGCGGCTCGTCGAGCGACTCGGGGTGCTCTACGGGATCGTCCGACACGACCAGGACATTCGCAGGATCCCCAACGTCGAGCGCACGAGGTCCTGGACTCCGGTCGGCATCAGCTGGCAGCAGGTAGCGGGCACCGAACCCTCGGAAGACCCGCGCTCCCGTCGGAACGGGGGCCGCGTCGAACGGGCCGATCCATTCGATGCGATTTCCGCGGACCACCACGGTCTGATGCTCCGAGAACTCCCGGCTGTCGAGGTCCGTCAGGGTGAAGTCGTGGAACACCGTCACGTCCGAGAGGGTGTCCGGGTCTCCCACAGTGAGTGCAGCGGACCCACGATCATGGGCGACCGCTCGCTCGGACACGGTTGCCGAGTCATGGACTGTGTCGCGCTGATCACCCTCGTGCACGAACAGTGTCGCGAGCGCACCACTTACGAGGGCAATGCCGAGGACGTCTTTCAGGTCGAAACGCACCGGAGGTCGATCTTTTGGGGGGGCGGCAGAACGGGATTCACGACTCAAGTCGGCCGTGAACCCGCTCCAATATAGTTCGGTGCCGGTCCGACTGAAGGCTCACCTTCTTCATGTTCTCCGGACGACGTACGCCCCGCAGCACGGGGACGGTCTCCCCGGAGGCCATGCGAAGCCCGGCGGGGTCCCGTAGGGTGCCGGCCCAGGACGAAGGCGTCCTGTCCTAGCGGGCCGTGTCGTGGGCCTCCGTTCGCGCGTTGGCCTGGTCGCGCGCCTGCATGGCCGTGCCGACCGCGGATGCGCCGGGGATCGGCATATCGGCGACGATGCTGTCCTTTTGTGCTCGAGTGAGCGTTGCTCCGGGCTCTGTGTCATTCGAGCCACATGCGGCGAGAAGAGCTGTGGTGAGCAGGGCTGCGAGGCCACGGAACTGTGTCGGAATCTTCATGATGCACACTTGCTGAGCGGAGCGACGAGTGCAAGTTCGGCGTCATGCGACGCATCGGGTTGGGGAGCCAGATCCTCATCGGCATGGCAGTCGGCTCCGTTCTCGGCGTCGCTCTCGGTGACGCGGTCGGCTTGATCCAGCCGATTGGGGACTTCTTCATCCGACTGCTCGTCCTCGCCGCGATTCCGCTCGTCTTTTTCAACTTGCTCGCAGGTCTGACGGCGCTGAGCGACGTCAAGACGTTCGGCCGGCTCGCTGGGAAAACGATGTCGTACTTCGTGACGACCGATGTCCTCGCGCTCGTCCTGGGTCTGGGTGCGATGGCCATCCTGCGCCCCGGGGTGGGGATGCAGCTGACCGGGCAGGTGGACGGCCCGGTCGGTACCGTTCCGTCCATCGGCGAGGTTCTCCTGGGGATGATTCCCCGAAATGTCATCGCGGCCTTCGCGGAAGGAAACGTGGTGCAGATCGTTGTGATCGCCGTACTCCTGGGCATCGCGACGCTTCTCCTCGCCGAGGAACCGCGCGCCCGACTCGCACGCGCCTATCGAGATGGAGCGGCACTCTTCCGACGGCTCGTCGACCTCATCCTGCTGACGGCTCCCGTCGGGATCGGTGCGCTGATGGCCGTGACGGTCGGCACATACGGGGCCGCCCTCCTCGGCCCGATGGCCCGCTTCCTCCTCGGGGTGTACGCTGCGCAGCTCGTGATCTTCTTCGCGTACATGGCTCTGCTCCGCTTCGGAGCCGCACGGGCTCCTCTGGCGTTTCTGCGTGAGACCGGACCCCTGTGGGCAACGACCGCCGCGACGACGTCGAGCCTGGCCTCGCTCAGCGTCTCCCTGGAGATGGCAGAGCGGATTGGGCTGCCTTCGTCGATCTACTCCTTCACGCTCCCCCTCGGTGCCCAGCTGAACAAGGACGGCACCTCGGTCATGCTCGGCGCGGTCCTCGTGTTCACGGCACAGGCCGCCGGCGTCTCGTTCGCCCCGGCGGCGCTCCTGTCCGTCGTGCTGATCGGCCTGTTGCTCTCGGAGGGGTCGGGCGGTATTCCGGGAGGCGGGTTCGTCATCGCGCTGATCTACGTCCAGGCGTTCAATCTCCCGATCGAGGTGGCCGCGATCGTGGGAGGGATCTACCGACTCGTGGACATGGGCAATACCACCATCAACGTCATGGGTGACCTGGTCGGCACGTCGCTGGTCGCCCGCTCCGAAGCCAGAAGGGCATCGTCGTGAACGAACACATACGGAGTCTGTTTCCGGGCGCCTCTGAGCGCACATATCTGAACATCGCGGCCAAAGGGCTGATCCCGGCCACCGTGCGCGACGTCGTACACGAATACCTGGATGCCCAGGTGTCCGGAACGAGCAACAAGGACGTGCTGCGCGAGGGCGTGGACGAAACACGAGCGATGCTCGCCTCCATGATCGGTGCGGATGCCGACGAGGTGGCGATCACCAAGAACGTGTCGGAGGGACTGAACCTCTTCGCCGCGAGCCTTGAATGGCGCGCCGGCGACAACGTCGTGATCTGTCCGGAGCTCGAGCACCCCAACAACATCTATCTGTGGTTCAACCTGGCTCGTCGCTACGGCGTCGAGGTGCGGTCGATCGAGCCGGTGGACGGGATGATGCCGATCGAGGCCATGGTCGCGGCGATCGACGAACGAACGCGGATCGTCACCTTCCCGACCATCTCGTTCGCGCCGGGTTTCATCACGGACGTCGAGCCTCTCGTTCGTGCTGCGCGCTCTGCCGGCGCGTGGACCCTGGCGGACGGCGCTCAGTCCATCGGCTCACTCGATACGGACGTGCGCGCGCTCGGGATCGACGCTCTCGCCGTCGCGACGCAGAAGTGCCTGCTGTCGCTGTACGGTTTCGGCTTTCTCTACGTTCGTCGGGAGGTGGCCGAGCAGCTCGTGCCGATCCACGTCGCACGCTACGGCGTGTCGCTCGACGCGCACGAAACCGCGTACTCCGACGGTCCGCTGGAGTATGCGCCGGGCGCTCGGCGCTTCGACCTGGGCAACTACAACTACCTGGGGATGACCGCGACTCGAGCCGCACTCCAGCTGGTCACCCGGGTCGGAGTCGGCTCGATCGAGACACACGTACGGGGGCTCGCCGCGGAGCTGGCCGAGGGATTGATCGATCTGGGCATGCCGGTGGTCGGTGGCCGCCCGGGAGCCCACCTCGCGCACATCGTCTCGTCGGGCCACCTCGGGGGCGGGCGGCACTACTCCGCCGACGATCCGGAGGTCAACGCCCTTCACCGGCACCTGGTGGACGAAGGGATCGTCTTTTCCCTGAGGTCGGGTGTGCTGCGCTTCTCATTCGGACTCTACAACGACGCATCCGACGTGGAGCACGTGCTCTCCAGCGTTCGGGCGTGGAAAGAAGAAGGAGTGTTCGCCTCATGAGCCGAGGTTTCCAACGTCGAGTCGGGGCGCGCGCCGCCCATCTATCCATTCTTCTGCTACTGGGTTCGGCTCCTGCGCTCGAAGCCCAGCGCGCCCGGTGGGACGACGCCGTCACACGCTTCTCGGCGACCATCGCGGAAGACGTCGCGGACGACGGCGCGGGTGGGATTGCCGCCGGGGTCATGGTGGACGGTGACCTCGTCTGGGCCGACGCATGGGGTCTTGCCGACCGCGAGACTCGGGAGCCGATGCTGCCCTCGTCCGTGTCACGGACAGGCTCGATCTCCAAGTCGGTCACGGCGGTTCTGATGATGATCCTGGTCGACGAAGGCGTGATCGGACTCGACGACCCGGTGTCCCGGTACCTCCCGGAGATGGATGGTCTGCAGGATCGGCGTGCCGGCACCGAAGACGTGACGTTCCGTCACCTCGCGTCACACACGGCGGGACTGGTTCGCGAGCCGGCCTGGCCGGAGTCGGTCGTCGGGCCGATCGAGGATTGGGAGCGTCGGATGCTGCAGTCGATTCCCCGAACGGCGTACGACTCGATTCCGGGTGCCCGCTATCAGTACTCGAATATCGGCTTCGGCATACTCGGTCTGGCTCTGTCTCGGGCGGCGGACCGGCCCTTCATCGACCTGGTCGAGGAAAAGATCTTCGTCCCGCTAGGGATGACCGGATCGTCGTTCATCGTGCAGGGTGCGGAGCTGGGGCCGCGCCTGGCGCAGGGATACACCGTGCGCAACGGCACTGTGAGCGGGGAGGCCCCGGCTCGAGAACATGCAGGCCGGGGATACAAGGTCCCGAACGGAGGCGTCTACTCGACGGTGGCTGACCTCGGGCGTTTTCTCGGGGCGATCGCGGGTGTGCGCGGACTGCGGATCCTCGAGGAGTCGAGTCGAACCGAAATGCTGCGTATGCAGACCCCGGAGGATCCACAACGCGGGTATGGTCTGGGCTTGACGCTGACCGTGGACGACGAAGGCAATCGCCTCGCGGCGCACGGTGGCTCAGTCGCCGGGTACAACGCGTACATGGCGGTCGACCCGGACCATCAGGTGGGTGTCGTGCTCCTCAGGAACTACACAGGCGGCAGGACGAATCTCGGACGGGTCGCACAGTCGCTGCTGGAGGAGTTGCGCACGTCCCGGCGTTGAACGGGCAGGTGCTTCGTCCTGCTCCCGTCAGCGTTCAACGTTCAGCTGTCCTCGTCGAGTGTGGCCGCTACGTACGCGATCGCGTGCAGCGGCACCGCGATGAACGCCACAACGATCGACTGGATGACCGGGTCGACGAACGCGAAGGGGATGAACGCAAGGGTCCAGAAGACCGTTCCGAACAGCGCGACGTGAGCGAGGACTCGTCTTGGTGCCTCGATTCGGGAGATGAGGATGTTCAGTCCGCCTGTGAAGAAGAGCAGCAGGCTGAACGAGACGCTGAACATCCGGAATTGACGCCACATGCTGGGCGTGAGGGGGTCCGGCGATCGTGCCTGCTTCATGGCATTCATCGCGAATTCTCGCAGGCCCCCGATACCGTTTTCGAGGACGAAGGTCCACACGTGAGCGGTCGTGTGTGCCAGCCCCGTCACGATCAGCCATGCGCCGGCCACGGCGAGCCAGAATCGGGGATTACGAAGCATGAGGTGTCCAGTCGGCAAGCCGTTCAGCGAGTCTGAAGATGGAGATCGGGGCGGAGCCCTCGGCCTTGTTGTTGGCGATGACGAACGCCTGACGTTCCGCGATGAGCGCGTCGATCACGGTCCTCGCGATCGCATCACGGGAGGAGGGGTCCTCGTCGACGATACGATCGAAGGGCTGATAGCGATCCTTCGCCATCTGATACTTCAGGCCGGCGCGGAGCATCCATCGGAGGACCAGCACCGGTTGATAGAAGGGGGAGACGATCTCGAGTTGTTTGTCCAGTGGGGCCATCGCCGGGTGCACCGTATACCCATGGGCGACTCCGGTCGCCTGAAGCAACGCGGCGTAGTCCTCGTTCAGGAACGCCGGAGTCCGTAGTTCCACCGCGTACGTGGGGCCCTCGGGGAGGGCATCGAGGAAGCGATAGAGCCGCTCGTGGAACCGTCGGACGCCACCGACGAGGTTCGGCGGGATCGGCGAGAACTGGAAGAGAAGCGGTCCCGCCCTGCTCGTCAGCCCCTCGAGCATCGGCGTGAGAACCTCGTCTACCGCGTACTGGGGATCCAGGAAGTGCGGGTTCGTACCGCGCACCCCGAAAGCGCTCGGATCGGTGGGGGACGTGAGCAGCCGGTCGGCCTTCACCACGAACCGGAAATCCCGGGGCACGGCCTCCGCGTACCGGCGATAGGTCTCCACGCCGATCGACCGATAGTACGTGCGATCCAGGCCGACGGTACGCAGGAGGGGGTGCATCGCGTATGCGGAAAGCCCGTGCTTCGCGAGCCGGTCCTGTGACGCGGATCGGTCGTAGACGATGCCATTCCATCCGGGGAAGCTCCACGAAGACGTACCCAGCCGCACCGACGCCGACACCCGCCTCGCGACGTCCTGTACCGCATCGGGTACGGGCGCGGGCCCTACCGGGGCACCGGTTGCGACCGGCGTATCGTCTGGAAAGAGACCGAGCTGGAGATCCATGTGTGGAGGGCTAGCGTAACCCCGGCCGTCGATCAAGGCGCTATCTTGGTCGCCATGGACGTTCAGATCTTCGGCGTGAAGAACGATGCCGACGTGCGAAAAGCGGAGCGCTTCTTCAAGGAGCGCCGCATCAAGATCCACTTCATGGATTTCAAGCAGCGGAATCCGTCGAAGGGCGAGCTGCGCCGTTTCTTTCAGAAGTTCGGGGAGGAGCAGCTCATCGACCGGGATTCGAAACGTTTCCGCGCGCTGGGGCTGCACACCGCCTACTACGGCGATGAACGCTGGCTGGAGATCGCGTGTGACGAACCGATGATCCTCCGACAGCCCCTCGTTCGAAGCGGCAACAACCTTTCCGTGGGTCCAGCCGAGGCGCAGTGGAAGGAGTGGGTGGGGTAGGGAGCCTTACCCGGAGTCAGGTGTTCCTGAGCGCATGAGCCGGTAGCCGGCCGCGACGGTCACCCATTGAAGGCCAGGCACGAGGAGCGCGGTGTAGAGTGCCGGGATCCCGAGCGGCTCGCCGGTCATCAGGGGACGTGCGACGAAGATCGAGCCGTAGCCGGCCACGCCGAGCCCGACGAGGACGATCGCCACCAGCACGGACGCTGGCCGCTCGTCGAGACCGTCGGTCCGTCGTGCCCCCGGCCGTACCGCCCAGAACAGGGGGGCGAGGACCCATGCGGCCAGGAAGGGAGCCGCAACCATCACCTCGAGCGTCTGGGTGAACGACGTGGACCAGACTCGTGACGCGAGAGACCCGACCCCGCCCAGTACCACGAAAAAGGTGCCGACCAGCCCCGCGGCCAGGATCGCTTCGCGTTGGGCCCGTCTGGTCATGAGGGGTTGGGTGTCGCTTCGGTGGTGGCTTTCGCCACGAGTCGCCGGAGCGAAGTGGTGTTGCGCGTGGTCGTGCGCACATCCCGGGTTGCGCGGTCGATACCGGAGCCGAACAGCGGTGATTCGCTCAGCTTACCGCGAGTGAGCCAGTGGATCTCGCGCCCCTGCATGATGAAGCGGTCGTGACGCGAATCGAGCGCCCGCAGCGCCGAAGTCAGGGACTCCGGCGCGGGATCATCAAGAAAGATCACGTAGTGGGACGCCGCCACCGGGTCCCACTCGGTGGGCACGGGTGGGTCGAAGGCGATGACTCGGTCGAGCTCATCCGAAGTTCGGATGAAGGTCGCGACCTCGAAGCCCAACGCCTGAGCGAGGTGCTGTTCGATCTCGGCGGCCAACGCCGTTGGGTCGTCGCGCTCGGTCGAGAATCCGACGTTGCCGCTCGCGATGAACGTCCACACTCGGTGGAGACCCATGTCCGCGAAGAGCGCGCGGAGGGTGTCCATCTTCACTCGATGGCCGCCCACGTTGATGCCTCGGAGGAGCGCGATGTAGCTGTGCATACACGCGAAGCTGGTGATCGGTGACCACGTCGGCCAGCACCGACGTCGGTGTCGGACTGGGCTGAGCCCTTCGAGGTCTCGCTGATCGGACGAGGCGCGTCATCAAGGCGGACCCTGGCTGAGCCCGGGCCTTATGACGTCAGGAAACCGGTCGGCTCCTCGGCAGCATCTTCACGGCCCAGAGACCGGAGTTGGTGTCCGCAAAGAAGACATGGCCTTTGAAGGGCTGAACGCCCCACACCATCGTCGCGTTGGGTGTGTATCCGGATGGTGACGCGGATTTGAAGACGGCGATCTCACGACCCTGAGTGTACAGATTGCCCATGAGCTCACCGCTGACGTCCACCATCCGTACACCTCCTTCGTAGTACGCCTGATACAGGACGTCGTCCTCGACCCACATGTTGTGCGTGCCGAACTCCGGCACCTCGTAACGGGCGACCATCTCGGGGCTCTCGGGATCCGTGAAGTCGATGATCTGGATGTAGCCGCGTGTCGAGAGCGGGATCCCGCCCAGGCCAGTCGCCGGGTCGTATTGGTCTGCGTACGATCCCATCGATCGCGGATAACCTGCCCAGGCAAGGCCTCGACGGTTCATGATCTCGTCGCCGAGGAAGAGGTAGGTCTTCCCTGTCGCCTCGGAGTAGTACGGGAACGCTGCGTGGGTCGCACCCGACGGCGTCGGGTAGTTGGTGACGAAGACCGGATTCTCGGGTGAACCGCCCCACTGCCCGTTTCCTACGTCCACGACGACGACGCCGGTGCCCCACTCCGACGAGAACGCCAGCCCGTTCGCTACCCAGACGTCGTGAATGCGGCTGTCCGGGTGATTGTATTCTGAGACGTATCTCGGCGCGTAGATGTCCGACATGTCGATGATGACGTACTTGTCGCCGTCGGAGAGCGCATAGAGGTAATCGTCCGCGGCGAACATGTTGTGCACACCGCCCGTGATGCCCTCCTCGTAGACCGTCGCGACCCTGGGCTCGCTCGGTACGGCCATGTCGACGATGACGAGTCCGTTCCGTCGGTTGGTCGCGCCTTCGCGGGAGAGCACGGCGTACCGTCCGTCCGGTGAGGCTTTCACGTCGTTGACCGTTCGCGCGTCGACCTGGACTGAGTCGTATTTCACGGGGGCTGCGGGGTTGGTCACATCGTAGAAGAAGGCGTATCCGCCCGAGACCTTCGAGCCGGTGATCACATAGTCCCGGCCGTCGAGGCCTTCGAAGGCCCACAGGTCCGTGGTGCGGTACCCGTCTTCGGCTCCGTGTCCGACGACTTCCAGTTCCTGGACGACGTCGCGGGGCTTCGCATGAAACGAGTGGCGGGCACTGACCGTGCCGGCGGTTGCCGTGACCGTGTGGATGCCCGGTACGTCGGCGACGTACGAGCCGCCGTCGTCGATCTGGCCGGTCGCCGCGACGCCGAGCATGCCCTCCGTAGCCGTGTAGGCGTGTGACCAGCTTACGGGGATGTCATCCCGGATCGCGCCGGATGCGTCCCGCACGACAGCCTCGAAGCGAATGACGTCACCCGTGCGCGCTTCTGTCGGACCGCCCGAGAGATCCAGGGAGATTCCGGGAAGGGCCTCCACGTCGTATCCGAGCGAAGTCGTGACCCCTTCGAACGAGGCCGTGATGACCGCGCGGCCCGGCGCCACGCCCGTGACGTTGCCGAAGCCGTCCACGGTCGCCACCGAGGGGTCCGACGAACGCCACGCGACCGCGGGATCCGGTCGATGCGAGCCGTCCGCGTGGAGGGCGTGCACGTCGTGCTGGATCATCGTGCCGACGAACAGCGTCTCGTGGTGGCCTGTCACGTCGAGCGTCTGGATCCGCGGCCATTCGACGACCACGGGGACCGTAACCGACAGGGGCGTGACACCCGACCCGGCGGGCACGACCAGCGTCGCGATAATCTCGAACTCTCCCTGGGCGAGGCCCTCGACGAAGCCGTCGCCGACCCGCACGGCACTCCGTGGACCCACGACCCGAAGCGGGACGTCGATCGACTCGCCGGAAGCATCGACGGCAGAGACCGAAAAGGGCACCTGCTGACCGAGGGGCACGACGACACGATCGGTGCTGGGCACGAGGCGGGTGACGCCGGCCATGTCCTGGGCCGTGGCCGGCGCAGATCCGAGTCCCGTGAGCAGGAGGGTGAGCAGTGCGGCGCAGATTTGGGGCAGACGCTTCATGACGACCCGCTGGATCCGGAAGACACATCTCCCGGTGATCCGGTTCGAGGGAATGGAGGCGCCAGGGCGCCGGCGATCAGTTCGTCGGCAGCTCGATCACGTCGAGTTCGGCGACGAGCGCAATTTGTGATCCGTCCGGGCTCACGGCGAGCCGCGACAGGTTCACATGCAGGTCGGCGAAGTCGGCGATCTGCTGCCACGCCGCATCGGGCTCATACCGACGAGCGAATACGCGCGGGCCATCGGCCATCAGCAGGACCCGGTTCGGCGTCCAGGCGTGAAAGTCGCCGCCAGCCACGGTTTCCGTGATCGGCTCCGGTTCACCGCCGTCCCCCGGCAGACGCATGATCGTCGTCGAGCCGTCTTCGTTCCGCTGCACGTACGAGACGTCGAAGGTTCCCGGGATGTTGTGAATCGAACGCCCGATGTCCTCGGTCACGACCCGCGCCCGACCGGTGCGCACGTCTCCCACCTGAAGGGTCGGTGGGCTGCCGAGCACGAACATGACCAGCGTAGATTCATCGACCCATTTGTGATATCCGACAGGCGCGACGTCCGGCAGGATGACGGAGGGGTTCAACCCGTCGAGGCTGAACCTCCACAACCGCTGGGTGGAGTCGGCTTCGACACGGATCGTTGAAATTCCGGAGCCGTCGGGAAGGGGAGTGGCCGAGTATTCACTCTCGGGTGCGCTCTGAGTGATCCGTGTGACCCGCTCGGAGGCAAAATCGTACCGCCAGATGTCGGATTGTCCGCTCTGCGCATCGTTGGCCGTGTACCAGAGCCCGGATCCGTCCGGCGTGAAATACGGCTGATTGTCGTAGTCCGGGCGCTGCGTGAGGTTGGTCGGGTTGCCGATCGACGGGAGTCCGCCGGGGCCGTCGGACAGGTCGGCGATCAGGATGTCGGCATCACGCGGCGGTACGAAGGCCGGCGCCTCGGCCTCGACAGCGTCGCCGGTGTCGTCCGCCTGGCCACCACATGCGCCCGTGAGCAGGAGAAGCCCGGCCGCAAACGCGGCCCCGCTTCGCGCATGCCAGCGAGGTGATCGGATCGTCATCATCCCTGGAGGGATGCGATCAGGGAGGCGCAGCTCCCAGGAGCACCGCCGCTTCCGAGGACCAGGCCCAGGAAACGAGCGAGGAAGCCCTCCAGTTCCTGACCGCCCGAGCCGAGCACACCACTCTCGGCGAGATCGAAGAGCTGCTGCTCACCGGAGAAGCGCACGATCGTCCGCTCGGCCCGCTGTCTCCACTCGTCGTACGTGTCGTCCGGGCCGAACACCATTTTGTGCAGGTTGATGCACGGAGCGAGCATGTTGAACGTGGCCAGGTACTCCCAGCGAAGGCCACGAAGCGCCTCTTCGTTCTCGACGAGGTCCGGAACGCCCTGCAGGAGAGCCCGGGCGTCCTGAGGGATCAGTCCGGCGCGCGCCTTGGTTGCCGCCATGAGCGCGCCCCGTCTCGCCCACGCCAGGGACTCGGCGCGTTCGGTGTCTCCGAGGCCTTCATAGTACCCACCCAGCGCGTCCCCCCCCTTCTTGGTGAGTTCCACGCCGATGAGGTTATCCAGAAGCGTCGGGCCGTGGTCGATGAGCAGGAATCCGGTTGCAATCAACTCGTGCAACGTCTCCTCGGCACCCGCAGCGTCACCGTCCGCTGCCTGTACGGCAGCGCGCGCAACCTGTGCGAGCGCTGCCGTCCGGAACGCCTGGAACCTGGGCCAGGGAAGCTCCTGGAAGGTGAGGGAGTCCGCGAAGGGAAGCGCCCACCGGCCACGGGCCACGTCTGCGGCTACGGCGGTGGCCAGGAGGTGAAACTCGTCATGCGCGGGGTGTTCGGCCGCCTGACGGAGCGCGGCCTGCTCTCGCTCCGAGAAGTCGGAGAAGGGCGTACGCATCAAGTCCGCCGCGACACGATCCGAAAACGGGTCTGGAAAGGCAGGGTCCGGGAACCAGGGCTGGGCGTATCGCGTCGTCGGGGCAGCTTCCGTCGGCTCCGGCGCACCCATGAACCCGACGAAGGCGACGTTGTGCAGCGCCGCACCCGCGGCACCGGGGGTCACGGTCGGGTCTTTCTCGACGTCGTACCGTCGGAGGGCCTCGGCTCCACCGGCCATCTCCTGGACTGCCAGGAACGTCGGCACCGCGATCTCGGCCAGAATCGGCCCGATCGCGGTCGTTACCGCGATGGTGGCGGTGGGTCCGAAGCCGAGCAGGAAGAGCAGGACGACCCACCCCGCCGCAGACCTGAACGCAGGGGCTTTACCCCGTTCTCCGGGGCCGAGCGCGACGGTTTCGCCGGCCTGATCCAGCCGGGCATTCCACGCGGCCGACTCGGTGTGGACGCGGTTCGCCCCCTCCTGAGCGTTCCAATCACTCTGGAGGCCGAGCACCAGGCTGCCCTGGCGGATTGTGAAAAACGCTCCCAGGACAAGCAGTGCGACTGTGGGCGCGACGGTCAGGAGCCAGATGCCGGAGGGAGTCACGAAGCCGCGAGCGGCCAGCAGAATTGCGAGACCGAAGCCAACCAGCAGCCACACGGCGCCGGCCAGGAGAAGGAGGCCTCCAAGGAGTCGACTGCGGATGAGGCCCTTCTGACGCGGCTCGTCGAGGAAGGCGAAGTGCCTCTTCCCCTGAATGAGGAAGCCCGTGTCACGGCCCACATCGGTGCAGACCTCGAGAATGGTCAGCAACCCGTAGCCGAGCTCGGCGGCCGCCGCAGCGCCACGCGCCGTCATCCAGAGCTGAGCGAAGGCGAAGAGGATCACGATCGCCCCGATTCCGGCGATACCGAGTCCCAGCTCCCAGTTGTCCTCGAACGGGCCCAGCGAGTAGAACGGCTGTTCGACGGCGAGCGCCCACAGCAGGGGCATGACGAGAATCAGGCTACCGGCCCAGCTGAGCCCGATACTGCGCCAGAGGGTGCCCTGGAGTCGCTCGGTTCCTGGAGGGGGCCACGAGAGCGGCGGCGCAGCAGGTGGGATCCCGGACGTGACGTCGTTGCTCATCGCCTTCTCTTGCTTCGGTGAGCGCGTGCTCGGCTTTAGGCCAAGATACGTGGTCGGCTTGAGGCCAAGATAGACCTTCGCTCGCCGATGCGCCGGTTTTTTTTTGAACGGGTCATCGCCTACGGCGCGGGCGGAGTGTCACATCAAAGGCACTCCAGTCGTCATCGGGGTGTGGCATCCAGCGGCTTCGGCGAGGAAACTGGGCGACATGACGATGCAACTGAGGCGAGCGTTCCTGATCCTTACGACGGCAGCAGGTCTGGGGGGGTGTGACCCTTTCGGTCTGAGCCGAGGGGGTGAGGGTGAGCTCGAGGCGAACCGGAAGCGGTGGGCGTCATTGGCGCTCACGTCGTATGAATACGTGCTGGCTCGGAGCTGCTTCTGTCCGCCGGCGTTCCTGGGTCCCGTGCTCGTTCGGGTCGAGGACAGCGTGGTCACAGAGCGGAGCTTCGTCGAGGTGATCGAGCCGGATCCCGGCGCTCCCGGTGAATCGTTCCCCTCGGTCGCGGGGCTGTTCGACATCATCGCCGACGCGTACGAGCGGGACGCACACGTGGTCGAGGTGACGTATGACCCGGAGACGGGCGTCCCGCTCGACATCTATGTCGATTACGAGCAGAACGTGGCCGACGAAGAGCTCGGTCTCACCGTGGAGTCACTCCCGGTGCCCATCTCCTGAGGTCCCGTCCCGCCGGTGCTGGAGGCTGACCCGGGGCGCGCCGAGCGCCCCATCCTCTCCAAGAACGCGGCTGGAACCCTATATTCCCCAGCCGGTTCGATCGATCGGGTCGACCGATCGAGTACTCGAGAGTCCCCTTGGACGCACACGATTCGTCACGCCGCCTCGCGACCGTCACGGTTCCTGCTCCGGATCTTCGCCCGCGCCCGTTTCTTCGGCACGCGGCCGGGGAGGCTCGTGGCTTCTGGGCCCGTGGTGACCGCTGGCTGGCACACAGCGGTGTGACGGTCGAACTGACCGCGAATCCTGCCAGGGAAGGGGACCGGTTCGCGACGATCGCCGAGGCCGCTCGAGGTGTGGCGCGGCGCGCTGTACTGCCGAGTGGCGTGGCCCGTGCCCCCAGGGTTCAGTTCTACGGTGGTTTTTCATTCCGGTCAGACCATCGGGCAGGGGGCGTTTGGTCGGACTTCCCGGACGGCGTCTTCCACCTCCCCGCTGTCGAGCTCGAGGGGGACGGATCCGGAGATGCGTGGCTCCGGGTGCGGGCTCTGGTCGACGCGGAGTCGGGGGACGAGATCTTCTCTCATCTGCGCACTCGGGCGGAGGCCCTTCGGGCTGAGCTCGCGTCTCGGGCGGACTTCACGGGTCGGTCGAACCCGGTGCGAGGTCGTGCGACCGCGACGGAACGTGCGAGCTGGGAGGCGGCCGTAGAGGCCTCGCTCGGGGCGATCCGGTCCGGCTCGATCTCCAAGGCGGTGCTGGCGCGCACGATGGATGTCGAACTCGAGCGGCGTGTCGATCCGGTGGACGTGGTGGCCCGACTCTGGGATGTGAACCGGGGCAGCCACGTCTTCCTCTTCGAGCCCGCCTCGGGTTCGGCCATTGTCGGTGCCGCCCCCGAGACGGTTGCCACTCTTCGAGATGGCGTCTTTCACGCGACCGCGGTGGCCGGTTCGATCCGGCGCGGTGACTCCCCGCGTGAACAGGCCGAGCTCGCCGCACGCCTGCTTGCGTCGGACAAGGATCGAGCAGAGCAGCGGATCGCACTCGATGACATGATCGCCCGCCTCGAGACGGTGGCCCATCAGATCCGCACGGATCCACAACCGCATGTCCTGACCCTCGCGCGCATCCAACATCTCGAGACGGAAATCCGGGCGTCGGTCCCGGCTGGGGTTGGGGTGCTCGACCTGGTTCGTCTGCTGCACCCGACCGCCGCCGTTTGTGGTCTCCCTCGTGATGCGGCGATGGCGTTTCTCGAGCGGGAGGAACCGTTCGAGCGAGGCTGGTATGCGGGTCCGGTGGGCTGGTTCGACGCGGAAGGCAACGGGGTCTTCGCTCCGGCGCTCCGCACCGGCGTGTCGATGGGCTCGGGGTGGAGGCTCTTTGCCGGTGCGGGCATCGTGGAGGGATCCGTCCCGGCGCTCGAGTGGGAGGAGACCGGGATCAAGTTCGAGCCGATGCTCGACGCGCTCCGTGGTGCGGGTGCCGACCTCGGGCTGGCCACCGCGCGCGACGCCGAAGTCGTCGGTCGGGACGAGTGACCGGCTCACCTGCGAACACCGCCTGGGCGCGCAGCTTGCTGGACGAGCTGGCGCGGTCCGGGCTGCGTGACGTCGTGGTGGCACCGGGGTCTCGATCCACGCCCCTCGTGATGGCGTGTGCGGCAGATGAGCGCCTTCGGGTGCGGGTCCACCTGGACGAGCGCTCCTGCGGCTTCTTCGCCCTCGGGGTCGGGAAGGCCACCGGTCGGCCGGCCGCGGTGGTGACGACCTCCGGGACGGCCGTCGCGAACCTGTATCCCGCAGTGGTCGAGGCGAGCCAGTCCGGCGTCCCGCTCATCGTCCTGTCCGCGGATCGGCCGCACCGGCTCCGAGGCGCCGACGCCAATCAGGCGATCGATCAGGTCAACCTCTTCGGGTCGTACCCAAGAGCCTTTTTCGAGCTGCCTGAGCCTACGCTCGAGGCCCGCGCGCTGCGGCATGTCCGAGGTGTCGCGGCGCGGGCGTGGGCAGGTGCCTGCGGGCACCGTGCCGGACCAGTGCATATCAATGTCCCGTTCGACAAGCCGCTGGAGCCGGCGAGCCCTCCGGCCGATCTCGTGGCAGCGGATCCGATCGCGTTCGGGGGGCGCCCGGACGGGGCCCCGCTTGTCCGGATCGACGCCGCTCGCCCGAGGGCGTCGGACGAGGCGCTGGCTGATCTGGCCGGGCGGCTCCGAGATCGCGCCGTTGTTGTCGTCGCGGGTCCTGCCGAGGATCGCGAACGACTGGGGCCGGCGGTTCGGCGCTTCGCACTCACGACCGGCTTCCCGTTGCTGGCGGACCCCCTGAGTGGGGCCCGTTTTGGCTTCGAGGACGATGCGACGGTCGTCGCGGCGTACGACCTCTTCCTCCGGGACGACGAGGTGCGCGCCCGACTCTCACCGGAGGTTGTGGTCCGTGTCGGCGCATCCCCGACGTCGGCCGCGGTGCAGCGTTGGCTGTTCCAGCACGCCGACGCGACGCAGATCGTGATCGACGACGGACCGAGGTGGAAGGATCATGGAGGAACGGCGGCTACGTACGTCGTGGCCGATGCGGTGGACGCACTGGATCGGCTCTCCGCGCGCTGGCCGGCGCCTCACCCGCAGGAGGGCTTGTCGGGGGCGGATTCGTGGGCTCGTGCCGATGCGGCGGCGCGAGAGGCGCTCGCCGGGCTCAGCGACGCGGCGCTCGGCGAGGGCGGGGTAGCCGCCTCGGTACTCCGTGCGCTTCCCGAGAGCGCAGCGCTGGTCGTCTCATCGTCGATGCCGATCCGGGACGTCGACGCGTTCGCACGACCCGATGCCGTCTCGGTATCCGTCTTGTCGAGCCGCGGCGCGAGTGGAATCGACGGCGTGGTGTCGACCGCCTTCGGGGTAGCCTCTCAGAACGCGGGTCCGACCGTCCTCCTGATCGGCGACGTGGCCTTCTTCCACGACCAGAATGGTTTGCTGTGGAGTCGCGAGACCGATGCGCCCGTGGTCATCGTGCTCGTCGACAACGACGGCGGAGCGATCTTCGGCATGCTTCCGATCGCCGGATATGATCCGGACTTTACGACCTACTTCACGACACCCCACGGGCTCGACCTGTCGCACGCCGCTCAGGGGCATGGTGTCGACGTCGAAGACGTGGCGATCGTCGGTGTCGAGGAGGCGGTCCGTGAGGCCCTCGCCACCGGTCGCACGAAGCTCCTCCACGTGCGTACCGACGGGGCAGAGGGCCACCGGCTCCGGGCTGCGGCGCGCGACGCTGTGGTCGATCGGGTGCTCGACGCCCTGACGTAACGGAGGCCCACCCCTCACGTGGGCCGTGACCGTTCGATAGCTTCTCCCGATCGAATCCCCCGAGACGGACAGGATGAAGTTGCCCACGTCGACTGTTCTGGAAACCGAAGGCGGAAGCGTGGTCGTGCCTCCCAGGCTGCCCGGCCGATGAGCCACGTCCCCTTCCGCGCGTTGCTGCCTGTGTTGGGCGCGCTCGGCGTGGCCGCATGCGCAGGCCAGAATGAGGCGCTGTACCGTCCGACGCCGGAGGACCTCTCGGTCGAGGCACCGGACTCGTTCCTGGTCGACATCGAGACCAGCGAAGGCACGATGACGGTCAAGATGCGACGGCACTGGTCGCCGCAGGCCGTAGATCGGATCTGGCATCTCATGGACAACAACTTCTATGCGGGTGCCAGGATCTACCGGATGGTCGACGGCTTCGTCGCGCAGTGGGGTTACTCGGGTGATCCTGCTCGCGATTCCGCCTGGCGGGCGAACCCTCTCGACGACGAGCCCGTGGTCGGGAGCAACGTTCGCGGCACCGTCAGCTTCGCTCGTGCGGGTCCTCGGACGCGCTCCTTCCAGCTGTACATCAACCTCGCCGACAACCAGCGCCTGGACGGTCTGGCATCGGGCGGCGTCACGGGGTATCCGCCGATCGGAGAGATCACGGAGGGTGAGGAGATTCCGGCCGGCTTCTACGGTGCGTATGCCGACCGCACTCCGAGTCAGGACTCCATCCGGTTGCAGGGTAACGACTATCTGCGGCGCGAGTATCCCCAGCTCGACTCGATCATCGAGACGCGGATTCGGGGCAGCTGGCGCTGACCGGGTGAGTACGGACGCGGCCTCGTCGATCGGTCGAGCCCAGGCGTGGGTCATGGCCGCTCGACCCAAGACCTTGACTGCCGCCGTTGCGCCTGTGGCGGCGGGCGCCGGACTCGCCGCGCACGATGGCGTGTTCGCTGCTCTCCCCGCTGCCGCTGCGCTCGCGGGCGCGATCCTCATTCAGATCGGGACCAACTTTGCGAACGACTACTACGACTTCGTTCGGGGCGGGGACACCGAGGAGCGCGTCGGTCCGACACGTGTGACGCAGGCGGGAATCATCGAACCGTCGGCGGTGAAACGGGCCATGTTTGTCGTGCTCGGTGCGGCGATGCTCGTCGGTGTGTACCTCGTTGCGGTCGCGGGATGGCCGATCGTCGCAATCGGACTGGCTTCCGTGGTGTGCGCGGTTGCGTATACCGGTGGACCGTTTCCGCTGGCGTACAACGGCCTCGGAGACGTCTTCGTCTTTCTCTTTTTCGGCCTGATCGCCGTTGGGGGCACGTACTTCGTCCAGGCGCTCGCCTGGCCGCCGGACGCATGGCTCGCCGGCACCGGCCTGGGAGCCCTGAACACCGCGATTCTGGTCGTGAACAACCTGCGCGACATCGAGACCGATCGCCGGGCGGGAAAGCGGACACTCGCGGTGCGTCTGGGGGTGGGGGGGACGCGCGCCGAGCTGGTACTCCTCTTCGCCGCCGCGGCCCTCGTGCCCGTCGTCGGGTGGCAGGTGTTTTCGTGGCCGGTCGCATCTCTGGCGGCGCTGATCGCCATCCCGATGGGTCTTCAGCCGCTTCGCACGGCGTTCCGGTACGAGCACCCTGCCGAGTTGATTCCTGCCCTCGGGGAGACGGCACGAGTGGTCGTGGTGTACGGTGCGCTCCTGGCGGCGGGTCTGGCCTTCGGCTGAGTCGATGATGGATTTGCTCGCACGGTGTCCGGCGTCGGGAGCGGCCGACATTCTCGATGACGGCGCGGACACCATCACGCTGGACGCGCTGACCGCTCGGGTCGCGGCGGCGGCGGCCCAGTTGCGGTCGGACCCGCCCCCGGGGGGCGTGCACCTTCTGTCCATCGAGTCGGATTTCGACGGGATCATCGAATTGCTCGCGACGTGGGCGGCAGGTCTGGTCGCGGCTCCACTGAATCCGATGCTGACACCCGAGCAGCGAACGCGAGCGTCGGAGGCGCTGTCGACGGCGACGCTGCCCGAAGAAACGTGCACCGTACTGTGGACGTCCGGAACGTCGGGCACGCCTCGCGGGGTCGCCCTGTCCTGGGCGAGCCTGGAGGCGAGCGCGCGGGGTTCCAGGACGCGCCTCGACCTTCGAGGCGATGACGTCTGGCTCGCGTCGTTGTCACCGGCACACGTCGGGGGCGTCGCACTGGTGACGCGCGCTCTCTTGCTGGGAAACCGTCTGGTGGCGAGTGGGCGATTCGATGTCGAGCGGGCGATTGCAGCCCTCGAGTCGGATGAGGGGCCAACCCACCTGTCCCTCGTCCCGACGCAGCTCCACCGCCTTCTGGACGCGTGGAGACGTCCCGAGGCGCCGAGCCGGCTGCGCTGCATCCTGATCGGTGGTGCGCACGCGCCCTCGGGACTCGTCACCCGGGCTGTTCGTCAGGGTTGGCCGATCGCACTGACGTACGGAGCGACCGAGATGACCTCCCAGATCGCGACCGCGACTCCCGCCGAGGTACGGGCGGGCCCTCTCGATGTCGGAGTGCCGCTTCCGGGGGTCGAGGTTCTCATCGCCGATGACGGGGAGATTCTCGCGCGAGGCGCGACGCGGGCGCTCGCGTACGTCGCGGGGGACTCTCGACCTCTCGCCGACCCGGACGGCTGGTATCACACGGGAGATATCGGGCGACTCGATTCAGGCGGGCGACTGACCGTGACCGGGCGACGGATCGACCGGATCGTGACCGGGGGTGTCACGCTCGACGCGATCGAGATCGAGGAAGCGCTCCGGGGTCACCCGGCGGTGCACGACGTTTGTGTGGTCGGCGTGCCCGATGAGGTCTGGGGCGAGCGGGTCGCGGCGTGGGTCGAGCCGGTCGAGGGTGAGTTCGACCTCGACGACGTCGAATCGTGGGCTTCCGAGGCGCTGGGGTCCTCGAGCCGACCACGTCTCTGGAAGGTCGGCGGCACGTTGCCTCGCAACGCCAATGGAAAGGTCGATCGAGCCGAGGTGCGCTCGGCGTTCTGACGAGGTCGGCCGCGGGCGGAACCGCCCAGTGGGTGGTGACCGGTCCGAAAGGAGGGCGGTCCCGCACCGCGAGCCGACGTCGTACTACCGGAGGGCGAAGCTGACGCCGACCCGGAAGCTCATCAGATCCGCATCCGACCGGTTGGGGTAGAGGAGCACCGAACCGTCTGGCTGGTCCACGACGTCCCCTTGGGTCAGGTAGTTGGCGACCTGGTTGTCGACCTTCTCGACGCCGACGTCGATGAAGGCTCGTCCCCCGGCACGCATCCGCAGCCCACCACCGTATCTCCAGCCGAACACGGTGTCGGAGTAGTTGGTCGTGTCGAGGTTTGGTCCGTATCCGGCGTAATCGTCCATGTGAGACGACGTCACGAAGAACGAGAGGCCCGCGCCTGCGTGCACGTACGGCTCGATATCACCGCGAGCGAGAACGATCTCAGGCCCGACGGAAGCGTACAGGATCGAGTTCGTCGTCGTCACGTCTGACCCGAACCGGCATGTGAAGTCGCAGTAGAACGTCTGTTCCATGCCGTAGATGATCACACCGAGGTCGACCCGCGCGCGCAGGTGTCCGCCTGCAGCCATGGGGGCTCCTCCCGAGACCTCCATTCCGAATCCGTTGTCGACCAACGTGCCCATCTCACCGACGGGGTTGGCCGCGACGAAGCTCAGACCCACGAATCCACCCGGCCCCACGTGCTGGGCGTCGAGCCCGGCCGCCGAAGCCATCAGTCCCACGATCAGCAGAATCCCTTCGTGTTTCGCGCGCTTCATCATGCCCTCCATGCCGACTCCTCGAATGGCATGAGTTCCTTGTGCATGGCGTGTGCCATCAGTGCGGAAATCTACAGGCCATTGTCTCATAATGCTTTAGGCGTGCTCGCCGTCGGCTGTGACGGGGGCAAAGGTGTCCCATCCGGAGGACATGCGAGTGCCCCCTGCGCTGGCGCGCCGCCGGGCCGGAGGTCATGTTCGCCGCCCATGAGCCAACAACGCAGATCTCATTTCGTACCGAGAACGCCCGAAGGCCGCGTCGCTGTTGTCGCGTTTCTCCTTCTCTTTTTCCTCTCCATGCCGCCGGTCACGCATCGATTGCTCGACCGGCCGGAGACGTGGGTCGGGGGCGTACCCTTCTTATTCGCGGCCTTGTTCGTCGTCTACACGGCTCTGATCGCGGTGCTCGTCTGGGCGTGGCGGAAGGGGATCTGACATGGAGCCATGGGTCGTCGCCACGAGCCTGATCTTCATCTACCTGCTCGCGACCATCGTTCTTGGCGTCATCGCGAACCAGCGGATGACGGTCGACATGGAGGATTTCCTCCTCTATGGCCGTCAGGCCGGCTTCATCGTCCTTTATCTGACGGTCGTCGCCACCTTCCACTCCGCCTTCGCGTTCCTCGGTTCCGGCGGCTTCTTCTACACGCACGGCATCGGCTTCTGGGCAGCCGGTACGTGGACGCTCCTCGTCGGCGCGATCACCTACGTCCTCGGCCCCCGGATCTGGGCGCTCGGTAAGGCGAACGGGTACATCACCCCCGCGGACATGCTCGCCGACTTCTACGAGTCGGAAGCCGTACGGGTCGCCGTGGCGATCGTCTCCGTTGTCTTCACGATCCTGTACATCCAGGTCCAGGCGCAGGGCCTCGGGTACATCATCAACGTGGCGTCCGGAGACCGGATCTCATTCGAGATCGGCACCTTGATTCTGCTCATCGTCGCGGCCGCGTACCTGATGGCCGGCGGACTCCGCGCCGTCTACTGGACCGACGTGATCCAGGGAGTATGGATGTACGTCGCGGTGTGGGTCGGAGCGATGTACCTCGCGTACGACCTCTTCGGTGGACCCCTGCAGCTCTGGGCGGAGGTCCGCGCACAACGACCCGACCTCCTGAGCCTTCCGGGACCCGAGGGTTTCTTCACGCCGGGCATGTGGATCGGCATGACGATCACCCTGTCCTTCGGGATCATCTTCCAGCCGCACATGATGATCCGGTACTACACGGCGGTGGACGCAAAGACGCTCAAGCTGCTGGGGGCGACGACGCCGATCTACCTGATGACCCTGTACGTGCCCGCTGCACTCGTCGGCCTCGGCGGAGCGGTTGCGATGCCGGGTCTCGACGTTCCCGACCGGATCTTCCCCGAGCTCCTCTTCGCGCACGCCCCGCCTATCCTGACCGGAGTCATCCTGGCGGGCGCCACGGCGGCCGCCATGTCGACGCTCGACTCGATTCTGCACGCGAACATGAGCGTGCTCACCCGCGATGTGTACCAGCGCTACGTGGCCCCGGACCGGGAGCAGAGCCACTATGTATGGGTGGGGCGGGGTATCGTGGCTGCCCTGCTGGTCGTCGGGTACTTCCTCTCTGTTCGGACCTTCGACTTCCTCGTGGTCCTCGTCACGCTGAGCGGGTCGGGCGCGCTCCAGCTCATGCCGGCGATCGTTGGCGTCTGCTTCCCGACGCGACGGACGCTGACTCGGACAGGGGTCCTGGCCGGACTGCTGGTCGGGCTCGGCACCTTGTACGTCACGCTCGTCGTCACCCCACACCCGCTCGGGCTGCACGGCGGAGTGTGGGCCCTGCTCTTCAACGTCGCTACCGCGGTCGGCGTGTCCGCGGTGACGGATCCACCCACCGAAGCAACGCGGGATCGCATCCACGGAGAAGTGGAGCGACAGATCTATCCGGAGACCTCGTCATGACCCGTTGTATTCGTCCGAGCGCTGGGCGTCCCGGCCGTCCCTCTCGAATCGGGGCGGCTCTCTCGCTCGCGCTGGCGGTCGCCCTTTGGCCTGCCCCCGCGGTCACACAGGTCCAGCAGGGTCCACCGCCGCCGGAGGTCGGACCGGAGCGTGGCTCGCTGGTGATCGTCGGGGGCGCCATGCGCTCGGCGGAGATCTACGAGCGCTTTATCGACCTCGCTGGTGGCCCCGACGCGCATATCGTGCTCGTTCCGACGGCGGGTGGCGCAACGGAATACGACGAGTTTTACCAGGGAATGAACGCGTGGCGTGACCACGGTGCGCGCAATCTGACGCTCCTGCACACAATCGACCCCGCAGAAGCCGACACCGACGAGTTCATCGAGCCGCTGAAGACGGCGGCCGGCGTCTTCTTTTTCGGGGGCCGCCAGTGGAGGCTCGTCGACGCGTATGGCGGGACGAAGACGGAGGAAGCGTTCCGCGAGGTGCTGGATCGCGGTGGCGTCATCGGCGGCTCGTCGGCCGGAGCTTCGATCCAGGGATCCTTCCTGGTGCGCGGAGATACCCGGACGAACACGATCATGATGGGTGACCACCAGCGCGGCTTCGGTTACCTCCGAAACGTGGGGATCGACCAGCACGTCATCATGCGCAACCGTCAGTTCGACATGATCGAGGTCATCGAGGCCCACCCGGAACTGCTCGGGATCGGAATCGACGAGGACACCGCACTCATCGTGCAGGGGGATCGGGCACAGGTTCTGGGGCGCTCGTACGCGCTCATCTACGACAACCAGGCCACGACCGGTGACGGCGGGAAGTTCTACTTTCTCGCCCCCGGTGATCGCTTCAATCTCGCGACCCGGGAAGCAACCAGGCCGAGCATTACCCAAAGCCCGATCCAGGGCGTAGAGAAGAAGCCGTGGGGGAGCGGATCATGACCGAGGCATCGGAACACAGTCACGCGGACGAGCGCCCGTCCGTCACCGACCCCGAGACGGTTGCGCGTCACGCCGAGTACTGGCGGAGGAATATCCGACTTCTGGGGATGCTCCTCGTCGTCTGGTTCGTGGTCTCGTACCTCTGCGGGATCGTCTTCGCGGAGGCGCTGAACGCGTTCACGCTTCCGTTCACAAACTTCCCACTCGGCTTCTGGTTCGCGCAGCAGGGCGCCATCTACGCCTTCGTGATCCTGATCTTCGTCTACGTGAAGCTGATGAACGATCTCGACCGTGAGTTCGACGTGGACGAGGGGGCGAGTTCATGAACGTTCAGGCCTGGACCTTCCTGCTCGTCGCGGCGTCCTTCGCGCTCTACATCGGAATCGCGGTATGGTCGCGCGCATCGTCGACCAAGGACTTCTACGTCGCGGGTGGTGGCGTATCTCCGCTCGCCAACGGGATGGCGACCGCGGCGGACTGGATGAGCGCCGCATCGTTCATCTCGATGGCTGGCCTCATTTCCTTCATGGGGTACGACGGCTCCGTCTACCTCATGGGTTGGACCGGCGGTTATGTGCTGCTGGCTCTCCTGCTCGCGCCCTACCTGCGCAAGTACGGTGCGTTCACCGTGCCCGACTTCGTCGGCGATCGCTACTACTCGCAACTCGCCCGCATCGTGGCGGTCGTGTGCGCGATCTTCGTTTCGTTCACCTACGTCGCGGGTCAGATGCGCGGCGTGGGGATTGTCTTCGGGCGCTTCCTCGAGGTCGACGTGAACGTCGGCGTCGGCATCGGCATGGCGATCGTCTTCTTCTACGCCGTGCTCGGCGGGATGAAAGGCATCACGTACACGCAGGTGGCCCAGTACTGTGTACTGATCTTCGCCTTCATGGTCCCGGCGATCTTCCTTTCGCTCATGATCACCGGCACCCCGATCCCGCAATTCGGGCTCGGAGGCGTCGAGCAGGCTTCGGGCATTCCGCTCCTCGAGCGCCTTAACGGGCTGCACCGGGAGTTAGGGTTCGGACCGTATACCAGCGGGACGAAGTCGACCCTCGACGTGTTCTTCATCACCGCGGCGTTGATGGTCGGCACCGCGGGACTCCCCCACGTGATCATCCGCTTCTACACGGTGCCGCGCGTACGGGATGCCCGGATCTCCGTGGGGTGGGCGCTGCTCTTCATCTCACTGCTCTACACGACGGCGCCTGCGGTCGCCGTCTTCGCGCGGACCAACCTGATCAACTCGGTACAGGATGTCCCGTATTCCCAGGTGCCGGAGTGGTTCACCAAGTGGGAGGATACCGGACTCCTCACCTTCAACGACGCAAACGGGGATGGTCGGATCCAGTACGTGGGTCCGGAGTCGTCGATGACGAACGAGCTGACGGTCGACCGCGACATCATGGTGCTCGCCAATCCGGAGATCGCGAACCTGCCGGCGTGGGTGATCGGGCTGGTCGCGGCGGGTGGGCTGGCGGCCGCGCTTTCGACGGCTGCGGGTCTCCTGCTGGTCATTTCGTCGGCTGTCAGTCACGACCTGCTCAAACGAAGTCTGATGCCCGAGATCACGGAAAAGCAGGAGTTGTTGGCTGCGCGCTGCGCGGCGGGTGTCGCGGTCATCGTGGCCGGGTACTTCGGCATGAATCCACCCGGCTTCGTGGCCCAGGTGGTGGCGTTCGCATTCGGCCTCGCGGCGTCGTCATTCTTCCCAGCCATCATCCTGGGGATCTTCTCGAAGCGGACCACGCGAGAAGGAGCGATCCTCGGCATGGTGAGCGGTATCACGTTCACCGCCGCGTACATCGTGTATTTCAACTTCGTGAACCCCGAGGCGAACAATGCCGCGAACTGGTGGTTCGGGATCAGCCCCGAAGGCATCGGCACGCTCGGTATGTTGCTGAACTTCGCCGTCACGATGGTCGTGTCGCGTATGACGCCCGAGCCGCCAGCTCAGGTTCAGGTCCTGGTCGATCTCATTCGCGTGCCGCGCGGTGCAGGAGAGGCTCACGAGCTGAGCATCTAGGTGCAGCGCAACCCTCACGACACGTTCGAGCGTCCAACCTGATCCTCACCGCGTACTTCTGGAGTATTCCATGATCCGATCGATGTCCCATCGCGCGATGCTCGCCGCGCTTACCCTGACGATGGCGACACTCGTCGCGTGCGGGGACGGAGACGCCGCCTCGGGCGGCGCGGTGGGGGGGAGTGCCGCGGTCTCTCTCGGTGCTCCCGCGGTCTCGTTCCCTCAGGACTTCGGGGCGATCCAGACGGTGCTCGAACGTGCCGACGGCACGGTTCTGGTTGCCGACCCGCTCGGGGGCGCACTCTACGTGGTCGACATGGCCGGGGGCACGCGCGAACAGATCGGTCAGGAAGGGCAGGGGCCGGAGGAATACCAGCAACCGGACGCAGTGTGGGCGCTCCCCGGTGACTCCATCCTCCTCATCGACCTGGGCAACGGACGTATGGTGTCACTCGGGCCAGATCTGGAGTTCGGACCGACCGGGCCTCTGTCGACGGGGGATCCGCGAAGCGGCCTGACCATTGCGATCCCGCAGGCCGTTGACGCGGACGGAGACGTCTATGTTCGCTCGATGGGCGGTGGGATGGGCGCTGCGCGCCCCGACTCCGGAGCCGTGCTGCGGGTAACGCGGGGCACGCTGTCCGTGGACACGGTGGCGATGTTCAAGCTCCCTGAGGTCTCGATCATCGAGAGCGGGAGCGCAAACGACCGCAACGTCTCGATGAGCCTCATCCCGCTCTCACCGCAGGACGCATGGGGTGTCGGGCCGGACGGATCCATTGTGCTCGCGCGTGCGGTCGACTACCACGTGGAGTGGATCGCTCCCGACGGCTCCGTCGTCTCCGGCTCGCCGATTCAGGTCGAACGGGTCGCGATCGGGATCGACGAGAAGCGTGAATGGGCGCGCTCTCAGGCCGAGACCGGCGGCGGCATCAGCATTCAGGTCATGATGGACAATGGGGCCCTGACCACGAGCTTCGGGCGCGGTGGTGGTGGTGCGAATGCGGAGGACGAAGAGCTCGACCAGTACACCTGGCCGGACCAGAAGCCGGCCTTCTACGGGACGCGCATCATCGTTGACCCACAGAATCGCGCCTGGGTCCGTCGACATGTGGACGCTGGGGAGCCGACCCTCTACGACGTCTTCGATCGCCAGGGCGAGCGGGTCGCGACGTATGAGCTGCCATTCCGCAGCCGTGTGGTCTCGTTCGGTGCGTCCGGTGTGTACGTCGCCTCACTCGACGACTTCGACCTGAACTACCTGCACCGGTACGCGATGCCGATGTAGACATGCGTATCCCGGGCTACGCGGACGACGGTCGATCCTGCTTCGCGCGGGGTCGGCCGTCTTCGTATTCGCAGGAGGCTCCGTTCTAACGGACCGGCTGCCCGGCGACGTAGACCTGCTCGAGGCTTCGCGTGTTCTCGAGATCGTCGAGGGGATTCTCGGTCAGGACCATGAAGTCGGCCCACATGCCCGGCACCAGAACACCGCGGTCACCCAGCTCGAGACAGGCGGCCGCGACGCTGGTCGCGCTCATGAGGACCTGCTCCGGGGTGAGGCCGGCGTGGCCCATCATCCAGAGCTCCATGTGCTCGAAGTATCCTGGGAAGCGTCCCGCCGGGCCCGCGTCGGTTCCCATGGCGACCTGAAGGCCGGCATCAGAGACCGCTTTCACGTTGCGGAGTGCGACCTCGAGTGCCGCCCGGTATCCCTCGGCGGCCCGGCTGGACGCCATCCGCTCCATGAAGGCCGGCTCCGAGACTCGGGCCACCTCGCCGACGTGCGCGTGTTGCTGGAAGAACGGATCGTCGAAGAAGTCGGGGCGCTCACCGTACACGAACGTGCTCACCTCGCGCGTCAGGGTCGGGACGTAGCACACCCCCGTGTCCCGGAGCATCGAGAGGAATTCTTCGTCTACGTCGACGTCCCGGACGGAGTGAGCCACCATGGACGTACCCATGTCGAGCAGTCTCTTGCCGTCTTCGAGGTAGAAGAGGTGCGTCGCCAGGCGAAGGTCGTGTTCGTTCGCCACGTCCAGTACGGCCTGGACCGCATCCCACGGCATCTTCGTCGCACTGCCGAGGTTGTCATCGACCCGAAGCTTCAGCCAGTCGACGCCGGCGTCGACGTTGGCTTGTGCGTCGGCCCTCGCCTGGGCGGGATCGGACGCCGCGATAACCGGGCCCGCGGCAAAGAGACGCGCGCGCGGATCGGTCGGTGTGGCTGCGTCCCGAGCCGATAGGACCGCCTCTGTATCTCCGAGGCTGTTTACGGTCGTAACGCCATATCGGGCAAAGAGTTCGAGGTCACCCCTGACTCGGTCGACCTCGTTCACGACCGCATCATCGGCCCAGAGACCGCTGACGTGTCCGTGTGCGTTGATCAGGCCGGGCACCACATAACGGCCAGACAGGTCGATGGTCTCGACCACATCGGCGCCCTCGGGGATGGTGCCGTCCGACGATACGCCGACGATCCGCCCTTCCCGGACGAAGAGGGTTGCGTTGGCCCGTGCGGCGGTCCCGGTTCCGTCCCACACCGTGGCGCCCGAGAACGCAGTCGTGGGCGCTCCAGGGTCCGAAGCGGAGCAGGCCGCGCAGAAGACCAGAGTGATCAGGACGGAGAGAGCTCGTTTCGTATCCATGATGGAGGGTACGGAGCCGTCCGGCCTCCCGCAAAATGGGACCTGGGTACCGGTCTGGTAGATCTCGTCCGGGGATGTCGGGAGGGAAGCCCGTACTGCTGGCAGACCGTGGAGCCCACGCGTACTTTAGACCATTGGCCTGATGCCGTAATCCCTTGCAGGACGGGGCGTTTCCGTCCACCGGGACCGGCTTCGGGCCGAGGCACGAACCCGAGGTCCGATTCCCGTGAAGACGCTGGCTCTCTCGACGACGCTGATGGGCGCACTGCTCATCGCTTCGGGTGCGCGTCAACCGGACGTCGTCGATGTCTCCCCCGTTCGCGTCGACACCGGGGCGTTGCCCACGCCGAGGACTGATCAGGCCCTCATCGAGGAGTATTGCGTCCGCTGTCACAACGAGCGGCGTCTGCGGGGCAACCTCTCCCTCGAGACGTTCGATGCCGCGATGCCCCAGGAGTCGCCCGCGACTGCCGAGAAGATGATCGTAAAGCTTCGTGCCGGCATGATGCCCCCGCCGGGGGTGGCCCGACCGGACGAGTCCGCGTTGATGGAGCTCGTCGAGGGGCTCGAAGAGCGCATGGATCGCGTGGCCAGCGAGCGCCGTGATCCGGGAGGCCGAACCTTTCAGCGATTGAACCGGGCGGAGTACGCGCGGTCGATCGAGTCCCTGCTGGGCCTGACGATCGACCCGGCCAACTACCTCCCCCTCGACACCAAGAGCGAAAACTTCGACAACATCGCCGACGTGCAGATGCTGTCACCCACGCTGCTCGATGCCTACCTGACGGCTGCCGCGGACATCGCCCGGCTCGCGGTGGGAGACCTTCAAGCGGGGAATCGTGAGCACACGTACTCGGTGTCCGGCTACACGTCCCAGGACGGCCGCGTCGAGGGTGCACCCTACGGCACCCGCGGTGGCACCTCGGTCGTGCACAACTTCCCGGCGGACGGCGACTACGTGTTCACGATCGTCTTCGAGCACACGACGACGGGCGACGGCTTCGCCGGCCGGCTGGCGAGGGGTGAGCAGGTCGAGATTTCCATCGACGGCAACCGCGCAGCCCTGATCGACGTCGATGCGTGGCTGTCGTATGCCGATCCGTGGGGCATCTCGATGCGCACCGACCCCATCGCCATCCGCGCGGGTCCGCGACGAGTCACGGCGGCGTTCCTCACGACGGCCGAGGGGCCTGTCGAGGATCTGCTCTCGCCGCACGATTGGTCGATCGCCGATCGCCACACTGGAATGAGTGGGTACGGCCTCACGCTGCTGCCTCACCTTCGTGACCTCGTCATCGGTGGTCCGGAGCGGGTGACGGGCGTATCGGATCATCCGGTTCGCCAGCGGATCTTCATCTGTCGACCGACGACGGCCGGGGAGGAGCGCCCGTGCGCCGAGCGCATCGTCCGCCGCATCGCGACCGATGCGTATCGTCGACCGCTCGAAGACCGCGACGTCGACGGTCTCATGGGGTTCTACGACGAGGGAGCGGCCGAGGGCGGCTTCGAAGTCGGAGTCCGAACCGCCCTGCAGGCGATCCTGGCCAGCCCGCACTTCGTCTTCCGCTTCGAGCGAGGGCAGGGAAGCGTTGCGGACGGCCCGTACGAGATCGGAGACCATGCACTGGCATCCCGCCTCTCGTTCTTTCTCTGGGCGCTCCCTCCTGACGAGGAGCTGCGGAGGCTTGCCGACGAAGGCCGGCTCTCGGACGATCGGGTCCTTCGCGACCAGGTCCGGCGCATGCTGTCGGATCCGCGGGCGGAGGCGCTGGGCTCGCGGTTCGCGGGTCAATGGCTCCGCCTTCAGGACCTCGATAAGGTCCACCCCGACTCGTACTGGTTCCCGGACTACGATCAGCAGCTCGCCGACGCGATGCGATCCGAGACGGAGCTCTTCTTCACGAATCTCGTTCGGGAAGACGGCTCGGTCTTCGACCTGTACACGGCCGACTACTCCTTCATGAACGAGCGACTCGCCGACCACTACGGCGTCGAGGGTGTGCGGGGTGACACGTTCCGCCGGGTCGCGTACCCGGACGATCGCCGCCGCGGCCTCCTCGGTCATGGAAGCATCCTCACTCTGACATCGCATGCGGACCGGACGTCGCCCGTCCTTCGCGGGAAGTGGGTCATGGAGGTGCTGATGGGTACGCCTCCGCCGCCTCCTCCTCCGGGCGTGCCGGACCTGGAGGAGACGGACGGGGCGGTCGACGGGCGTTCGCTCAGCACACGGGAACGGATGGAGGCGCACCGATCGAACCCGACGTGCAACTCGTGTCACCGATTCATCGACCCGATCGGACTTGCCCTCGACAGCTACGATGTGACGGGCCGCTGGAGGATCCGGGAACAGGGCGCGCCGATCGACACCCGTGGCGAGCTGTATGACGGGACTCAGATCGACTCGCCGGGTGCCCTGATCGACGCGCTGCTGCGACGCCCCGATCCACTGTTACGGACCTTCACGGCGAACCTCATGGCATACGGACTCGGACGCCGGGTCGAGTACGCCGACCAGCCGGCCGTACGCGCGATCGTGCGCGATGCGGCAGACGATGATTACCGCCTTTCGAGCTTCGTGCTCGGGGTGGTCATGAGCGACGCCTTCCGCATGCAGTCCGCGGTGCTGACCTCGACCGAAACCTCCAGCCCGGCTGGAGGATAGAAAGAGCCCACACGGGACAAGGGACATGAACGTCATTACCGGAAGCCACATGGAGCGACGCACCTTCCTGAAAGGGATGGGTGCGTCCGTCGCGCTCCCGTTTCTCGATGCGATGGTACCTGCGGGTCGGATGGCCGCCGGCGCGGTCGATGATCCGACGCGCTTCGTCGCCATCGAGCTGGTGCATGGAGCCGCGGGCTGCAGCGAGTGGGGTGCGAGCCAGAATCTCTGGGATCCTGCCGACGTCGGGCGCGATTTCGATCTGACCCCGAGCGCGCTCCGGCCTCTCGAGGAGTGGCGCAGGTGGATGACGATCGTCAGCAACACCGACGTCCGAATGGCCGAAGCGTTCGAGGCCAATGAGATCGGAGGCGATCACTTTCGCTCGAGTGCGGTCTTCCTGACCCAGTCGCATCCGAAGCAGACCCGTGGCTCCGACGTCTTCGCCGGCACGTCGATCGACCAGATCTACGCGAACCGCTTCGGTCAGGATACGCCGATTCCGAGCATGCAGCTGTGCATCGAGCCGGTCGATCAGTCCGGGGGCTGCGCCTACGGCTATTCCTGCGTGTACACGGACACGATCAGCTGGGGCTCGCCCACCGAGCCGCTCCCCATGATCCGGGACCCACGAGTCGTCTTCAACATGCTCTTCGGAGCCGGGAGCACTGCCGCGGACCGCGCAGCACGCCGACGGACGAACAGCAGCATCCTCGACTGGATCACGGGCGAGATCACCTACCTGAAGCGGGAGCTGGGGCCGAACGACACGCAGCGACTCGACCGCTACCTCGAGAACGTGCGGGAGATCGAGCGTCGGATTCAGTCGGTCGAGGCACAGAACTCGACCGGGGAGGAGCGTCAGCTGCCAGGGGCTCCAGCGGGCGTGCCCGACTCGTTCGAGGAGCACATGCGCCTGATGTTCGACCTTCAGGCGCTGGCGTTCGCGTCCGACATGACGAGGGTGTTCTCCTTCAAGACCGGCCGAGATGCATCCGGTCGGGTGTACCCCGAGTCAGGGACCGATCGACCGTTCCATCCAGCGTCGCATCACGGGGGCAGGGAGGAGGCCATCCTCGATTTCCAGAAGATCAACGAGTATCACGTGAGCATGCTCCCGTACTTCCTTGAGCGCCTCCAATCGCTCGACGAGGGCGGGACGGATCTGCTGGAAAAGACGATGATCGTCTTCGGTTCGCCGATGGCGGACGGCAATCTCCACAACCATCGGCGGTGCCCATTTGTCCTTCTTGGTGGAGCCAACGGACAGCTCGAGGGCAACGTGCACCTGAAGGCCCCGGACGGAACGCCGATGGCGAACGTGATGCTTTCCCTGATGCACAAGCTCGGTATGGACGACATTCGCAGCTTCGGCGACAGCACGGGTGATTTCTCGTTGACGGTGCCGTACTCGGCGGCGCCCGCAGGCTGACGGAGAGGGCAGGAACTCGATGGTCGGATTGAAAACGACGGCGACATTCGGAGCGCTGGGCTCGCTGCTCGTTCTGTCGGCGGGTGTCGGAGGACCGGTGGACACCGTGTGGACTGCCGCGGCGTCAGCCGGAGCGGCGGATGTCGCAGTCGCGCCCGCACCGACGCCTTCGGCAGGACTCGACGAGAACGACGTCATTCAGGAGTACTGCGTGCGCTGTCACTCCGATCGACGCCTTCGGGGGAACCTCTCCCTCGAGTCGTTCGACGCAGAGCAGCCGCATCTGCAGGGAGACGTCGCGGAAAAGATGGTCGTGAAGCTCCGTGCGGGTATGATGCCACCGCCCGGTGTCGCGCGCCCAGCTGGCGATACCCTGGAGATCCTTGTCGAAGCGCTGGAGGCGCGGCTCGATCGTATCGCGCAAGATCGGCCCAACCCCGGTGCGCGGACATTCCAGCGCCTGAACCAGGCCGAATACGCGGCTTCGATCCGGGACCTGCTCGGACTGGAGATCGACGGGGCCGACTACCTCCCGCCGGACACCAAGAGCGCGAACTTCGACAACATCGCCGACGTTCAGATGCTGTCACCGACCCTGCTGGACGCGTACCTGAACGCTGCGGCCGAGGTCAGCCGGCTGGCGCTGGGGGATCCCCACGCGACCTCGACCGAGACGCAGTATCGCGTGCCGCGGTGGGCCTCGCAGACCGAGCGGGCCCCGGGCGCACCCTACGGGACGCGTGGCGGCGTGTCGGTCGTCCACAACTTCCCGGCGGACGGCGACTACGTCTTCCGCTTCTCGTTCCACCACGAAACGACGGGTACGGCGGTCGGGAACGGAGCATCTGCTCTGAACACGACGCCGGAGAGTCCGGAGCAGATCGAAATCTCGGTCGATGGGGAGCGCGTCGCGCTGATGGATATCGATCGCTGGATGCACGTCTCGAATCCGGAGAGCGTCGACATGCGCACGCCCCCGATCGCGGTGCCCGCCGGGCCCCATCGGGTGACGGCGGCGTTCATCATGAAGGCGGACGGGCCCGTTCAGGATCTCATCTCGCCGCACGACTGGTCGCTGGCGAGCACGGCCATCGCGGGGACCTACGGCGTGATGTCGCTGCCTCATCTGCGGGACCTGGTGGTGGTTGGACCGGAAAACGTCACGGGAGTCTCGGACTCACCCACGCGGAGAGCCGTGTTCACCTGCCGGCCGACGAGCGCGCAGGATGAGCGTCCGTGCGCCGAGTCCATCATCGAACGGCTTGGCTCCACGGCGTTCCGGCGTCCACTGACCGATGACGATCGAGATGCCCTCATGGGCTTCTACGACTACGGTGCCGAAGACGGCGGCTTCGAGATCGGCATTCGCACGGCTCTGGAGGCGATGCTCGCGAGTCCTCACTTCGTCTTCCGCTTCGAAGAGGCTCCGGGCGATGTGCGGCCGGGGACGCTCTACCCGATCCAGGACGAGGATCTGGCGGTGCGGCTCTCGTACTTCATCTGGGGCCTTCCGCCGGATGCGGAGCTCCGGGCGCTGGCCGAACGAGGTGAGCTTTCCGATGACGACGTCCTCGAGGAGCAGGTCGAACGCATGCTCGCGGACCCGCGGGCCGAGGCACTCGGATCGCGCTTCGCGGCGCAGTGGCTCCGGCTGCAGGACCTGGACAAGGTCCACCCTGACGTCCGACTGGAGCCCGACTTCCACCAGCAGCTCGCCGACGACATGCTCGAGGAAACCGAGCGCTTCTTCACGAGTCTGATCCGGGAAGATCGGCCTGTCTTCGAGCTGTACACGGCGGACTACACCTTCCTCAACGAGCGCCTGGCCCGACACTACGGGATCGAAGGTGTCACCGGCGACGACTTCCGTCGGGTGTCGTATCCGGACGACATGAGGCGGGGTGTACTGGGACATGCCAGTGTGCTCACGCTGACGTCGCAGGCCGGGCGCACGTCGCCCGTGCTACGCGGCAAGTGGGTCATGGAGGTCGTCATGGGTACGCCTCCTCCTCCTCCTCCTCCCGGGGTGCCGACCCTCGAAGAGACCGAGGAAGCCGACGGCGGTCGTGTCCTCACGACTCGCGAGCGCATGGAGATTCATCGCAAGAATCCAACGTGCAACGCATGCCATCGGTTCATGGACCCGATCGGCCTGTCCCTCGACAGCTACGGTGTGACGGGCAAGTGGCGCGTCCGTGAAAACGGCAACGCCCTCGATACGCGGGGCGACTACTACGACGGCACGCCGATCAACAATCCGCGCCAGCTTCAGGAGGCTCTGCTCAAGCGGCCAATCCCGCTCGTGCGGACCTTCACGACGAACCTGATGGCGTACGGACTCGGCCGTCGGGTCGAGTATTTCGATCAGCCGGCTGTCCGGCAGATCGTGCGCGATGCCGAGGAGCAGGGCTATCGCATGTCGGCCTTCTTCCTCGGTGTCGTGAAGAGCGACGCCTTCCGCATGCAGAGCGTGCCCGCGTCTGCGCAGGACAATTGAAACGAATGACTCAACGCGCCTCGTGCGCCGGAGACTGACCCGATGGAGTTCCTGACTGGAAAACACATGGAGCGGAGGACCTTCCTCCAGGGAATGGGCGCGAGTGTCGCGCTTCCGCTCCTCGACTCGATGGTGCCGGCCGGACGTCTTCGCAGCTCGACTCTCGACGATGATCCGACCCGCCTCGTTGCGATCGAACTCGTGCACGGATGCGCGGGAAGCAACGATTGGGGCGCGAGTCAGAACCTCTGGGCGCCGGCGGAGGTGGGGAGGAACTTCGACCTCACGCCGAGCTCCCTGCTGCCGCTCGAGGATTGGCGTGAGTACCTGACGATCGTCAGCAACACGGACGTCCGCATGGCGGAGGCCTTCGAACCGAACGAGATCGGTGGAGACCACTTCCGCTCGAGCGCCGTGTTCCTCACCCAGTCGCATCCGAAGCAGACCGAGAGCTCGGATGTCTACGTCGGGACGTCCCTCGATCAGATGCACGCCAATCGATTCGGGCAGGCGACGCCGATCCCCTCCATGCAGCTGTGCATCGAGAACGTGGACCAGGCGGGGGGCTGCGCGTACGGCTACTCGTGCGTATACACGGATTCGATCAGCTGGCGATCCCCGACCGAGCCGCTCCCGATGATCCGCGATCCTCGTGTCGCCTTCGACCTGCTCTTCGGCGCCGGAGGCTCGCCCGAAGAGCGGGCTCGCCGTCGTCGCACGAGCAGCAGCATCCTCGACTGGATCACGGACGACATCGCCCGCATGCGACGCACGCTGGGCCCCAACGACTACGCGCGCCTGGACCGGTACCTGGAGAATGTCCGCGAGATCGAGCGCCGGATTCAGGGTGTCGAGGCGCAAAACAGTACCGGTGAGGAACGCGCGCTTCCGGGCGCGCCGGCTGGCGTCCCGGATTCGTTCACTGAGCACATGCAGCTCATGTTCGACCTCCAGGCGCTTGCGTTCGCCTCGGACATGACGCGCGTATTCGCGTTCAAGACCGGTCGCGATGCTTCGTCTCGCGTGTATCCCGAAAGCGGGACGGAGACGCCGTTCCACCCTGCGTCCCACCACGGTGGTCGTGAGGCCGCGATTCTCGACTTCGCGGTGATCAACAAGTACCACGTCAGCATGTTGCCCTACTTCCTCGAGAAGCTCAGGGACATCGACGAGGGCGGGACCAACCTGCTCGAGAAGACGATGATCATCTTCGGTTCGCCGATGGCGGACGGGAACGTCCACAACCACCGGCGCGCACCGCTGATCGTGCTCGGGAAAGCGAACGGGAGACTCGAGGGGAACGTGCACCTCAAGGCCCCGGACGGGACCCCGATGGCGAATGCGATGCTCTCGATGATGCATACGCTCGGGCACGAAGAGATGGACAGCTTCGGAGACAGCACGGGCGAGTTCTCGCTCAACCTCGCCTCCTCGGCGTCGCCGGACCGATGAGACTGCGGGCGCACGCTCTTGGGGGACTGGTCGCGACCCTTCTGCTCTGGGGCGGGATCGCACCCGAGGCACCGGTCGCGGACGCTGCGATGCGGGGCGATGTCGCCGGGGTCGAATCGCTGCTCCGCGCTGGCGAGGATGTGAACGCGGCTCAGGGCGATGGCATGACCGCGCTCCATTGGGCAGCCGAGCTCGGCCATGCCGGACTCGCCGAGACGCTGATCGCGGCGGGTGCGTATCTGGACGCGGTGACCCGGCTCGGTGACTTCACGGCCCTGCATGTGGCAGCCCGGGCGGGTGAGGGGGCGGTCGTCCGCGCCCTGGCGGACGCGGGCGCCGACGTCTCGGCTCGCACGTCGACCGGTGGCGTGACACCGCTCCACTACGCTGCAGCCTCGGGCAGTGTGGATGCGGTGTCCGTGCTCCTCGAACACGGCGCGCTCGTCGACGCCCGCGAAAGAGCGTGGCAGCAGACCCCCTTGATGTTCGCCGCCGCCATGGGTCGGACCGAGGTCGTCAGAAGCCTGACTACCGCGGGGGCCGATCCTTCGCTCACGGCCCGCGTCATGGATATGGACGCGAGAGAACAGGAGGATCGAGCGGACCAGCGCCGCCAGGAGGAGCTGCAGCGACGGATCCTGATGGCCCGGGACGGTCGGGCTCCGGAGCGCCGGGGTGGGTACGGCGAGCCAACGGGTGCGCGCCAGGCCGAGCGCCAGGACAGTGCCCGTTCCGCCCGGCAGAGCGCTGCAACGCCCTCCCGGCAGGACATCAACAACCAGCAGCGTGACCGGGTTCCGTCCTCGCGCTTCTCGCACGCCCAGCTCGTGGGGGGCTATGGCGGTCTCGCCGCCCTGCATCTCGCAGTCCGAGAGGGACACATCGGAACTGCGAACGCGCTCCTCGACGCCGGTGCCGACATGAATCAGCCGACGGCGGGCGACGGAACGCAGCCCCTCCTGTTGGCCACCATCAACGGTCACTTCGATCTGGCGATGCAGCTCTTCGAGCGCGGCGCCGATCCGAACCTGGCGAACGACGCCAACGCGACGCCTCTCTACACCGTGATCAACACGCAGTGGATCCCGAAGTCGAGGCACCCGCAGCCGGCGGACTATCTGCAGCAGCAGGTGACGTACATGGACCTGGTCCGGGCATTCCTGGACGCGGGCGTCGACGTGAACGTCCGACTCGACAAACAGTTGTGGTTCACCACCTTCGGCGACGACTACCTTCGTACCGACCGGATGGGGGCGACGCCCTTCTGGCGGGCTACGTACGCGCTCGATCTTCCGCTGATGCAGCTGCTCATCGAGCACGGCGCAGATCCGGACATTCCGACCAAGAAGACCGTGCGACCACGGTTCGGGGCGGGGGCGATCGAGAACGTCGAAACGGGGGCCAACGACCCGTCCGGGCTCCCGCCAGTGCCGGCCGGTGGACCGGGCGTGTATGCGATTCACGCGGCATCGGGCGTTGGGTATGGCGAGGGCTTCGCAGCCAACATCCACCGGGTCGTCCCCGACGGGTGGCTGCCGGCCGTTCGGTACCTCGTCGAAGAATTGGGTGCCGACGTCAATCAGCGGGATCACAACGGCTACACGGCGATGCACCACGCCGCAGCACGGGGCGACGACGAGATGATCCGTTATCTCGTGGAGCATGGCGGCGACGTGATGGTGGTCAGTCGGAGAGGCCAGACGACGGTGGATATGGCCAACGGCCCGGTTCAGCGGATCAGTCCGTTCCCGTCGACGATCGCGCTACTGGAGAGCCTGGGGGCGGTCAACAACCACAAGTGCGTGAGCTGCGAGTAGACGGCTGACGCGACGCCCAGTCTGGCGGCAGCACCGCGCACGACTGGGCTCAGGAGGTTGGACGGGTCAGCGTCCGGACCCTCCCCCTTCCAACTCGGCCATCACCTCTTCGAACATCGTTCGAAGTTCGCCGTCGAGGCTGATCAGCAGCGTGATCTGATCGTACTCTTCCTGCGTCATCTCGGCCTCTTCGAGAATCGCCTCGATGGTCGCCTCGACCTCTTCGCGCGCCCGAATTCGTCCTTCCGGGTCGTGCACACGAGCCACGGCGCCATGAAACTCGTCGCGTGCGTCGTTGATGGCGATGTGCGCCCGTGCGAACTCGACCATCCGCTCGCGATCGAGCTCGACCTCGAGATCCTGGGCCGCGACCGAGTGAGCCGAAGCCAATCCGGCGCAGGTCGCTGCAAGGGTCAGGATCCACACTCGTAGCGTGGTGGGTCGGGGCATCCTCATGGCGATTCCTGTCTCGATTCCTGTTCGATGCACTCCAACGGATCCCGGAGGCGGGGGAGGGAGTACCGTTGCTCAGACGAGGTCGTGCGGCGTACCGTCACGATCACGAGGAGACGAACTCCCGACCGGGGATACCATCATACCGATCTACGAATACTCCTGCCAAGACTGCGGCCACGACTTCGAGGCCCTGGTCCGAGGCGAGGCGACGCCGACGTGTCCCGAGTGCAACAGTGCCTCCCTGGAGCGTCAGTTCTCCCTTCCGACGGCGCACACGTCCGGGACCCGTGACATGGCCATGCGGGCTGCGAAGGCACGGGACAGGCGTCAGGGGGCGGAGCGGATGCACACGCAGCGTGAGTACGAGCTGAACCACGACGATCACTAGTGGTAGGGCGGCGCGGGCTGTGCTGTCGCCGCTCAGGCCGCCTCGCTGCGGAGGCTGCGCGTCTGACCCTTCGCCGGGATGGCGCAGCCCATGCGGCCGTCTACGTTTTGGGCAGAAGGGGGGGCGCGATGCGGTCCGTCGGATCGCGGGTAAGCGCGAATCGCTGGCGTACCGACATGCTGGCAGCGGTCAGATGAGCCCTGTATAATTCCCAAGCTCGTCCACCGACTCGAATCTTCAACGTTTCCGCGGAATTGCGGGTCCAGTGTATGGGATTTTCGGGTGTCGAGCGGCGACCTGTCGCATGGAAACCAAGCCCCCCGCGTGGGGTCTGAAACGTTATGAAGACCATCAGCTTCACCCTCGCAGGCGCGGGTTCCGCCCTGCTCCTGCTCGGGGCTCAGGACGTCGGCCTGATGCCGCTCACGTCTGCCCACTCGGCCACGATCGAGACGGTGGCGGTCGACAGAGCGTGGACGCCCGGGACGGACCAGGAGCTCATCGACGAGTACTGCGTCCGTTGTCACAGTGACCGTCGGCTCCGCGGCAATCTCTCACTGGAGACATTCGACGCGTCGGCACCCCACCTGCAGGGCGAAGTCGCCGAGAAGATGATCCTGAAGCTGCGCGCGGGCATGATGCCTCCGCCCGGCGTGTCTCGGCCGGCGGGCGATTCCCTGATGGCGCTTGCCGCATCACTCGAGGAGCGAGTCGACGATGTCGCGGCCCGCAATCCGAACCCGGGTGGTCGGACCTTCCAGCGCCTCAATCAGATCGAGTATGCCCGTTCCGTCCAGGACCTGCTCGGTCTCGAAGTCGATCCGTCCGCGTTTCTACCGCTGGATACGAAGAGCGCAAACTTCGACAACATCGCCGACGCGCAGATGATCTCGGCGACGTTGCTCGACTCGTACCTCAACGCTGCCGCCTCCATCGCTCGCCTCGCGGTGGGTGATCCCGAGGCTGCCCCGAGTTCATCGACGTACACGAATCCTGGTTACGCGTCGCAGTGGGAACGAGTCGAAGGGGCGCCGTACGGAACACGTGGCGGCATCTCCGTCGTTCACAATTTCGTAGCCGATGGTGAGTACGAGTTCCGCCTGGCCTTCGAACACACGACGACCGGGGGCTACTTCGGCGGCGTCACGCGCGGGGAGCAGATCGAGGTCTCGATCGACGGTGAGCGGGTCGCCCTCATCGAGATGGATCGCTGGATGAGCGTGGCGGATCCCAACGGCGTGAACATGCGTACCGAGCCGATCTTCGTGCGCGCCGGACCGCACCGAGTCACCGCAGCCTTCCTGAAGCAGACCGAAGGTCCGGTGGAAGACATGCTGTCGCCCCACGAATGGTCGCTTTCGGACCGTCAGATCGGCGTGAGCGGGTACGGCATCACCTCGCTGGCCCACCTGAAGGACCTCGTCGTGGCAGGACCCGCCAACGTCACCGGCGTGTCCGAGACTCCGTCACGGGCGCGGATCTTCACGTGTCGCCCGACACGCTCGGAGGAGGCGGCGGGGTGCGCCGCTCAGATCATCGACGAACTCGGTCCTCAGGCCTTCCGTCGTCCTCTCACGGGCGAGGATCGCGAGGCCCTGATCGGCTTCTACGAGATGGGTGCGGAAGAAGGCGGCTTCGAGGTGGGGGTGCGCACCGTCATTGAAGCGATGCTCGCGAGCCCGGACTTCGTGTTCCGGATGGAGGAGGCGCCGGCTGGCATCGAAGTCGGCGACAGCTATCGCATCTCCGATGCGGACCTGGCGACGAGGTTGTCGTATTTCGTCTGGGGTCTGCCGCCGGATGGCGAGCTTCGCGACGTAGCCGCGGAAGGGCGGCTTTCGAACGAGGACGAACTCGAGCGTCAGGTCTCGCGGATGCTGGCTGATCCTCGTTCTGAGGCTCTGGCCACCCGATTCGCGGCGCAGTGGCTGCGACTCGACGACCTCGACAAGGTTCATCCCGACCGGCTTCTCTACCCCGATTTTCATCAGCGACTGGCCGACGATCTGCGCCACGAAACTGAGCTCTTCTTCGGCAATCTGGTGCGCGAGGACGGAAGCGTATTCGACCTCTACACCGCCGACTATTCGTACATGAACGAGCGGGTCGCGCGACACTATGGCATCGACGGGGTCGTGGGTGAGGATTTCCGTCGGGTCGAGTACGCCGACGACAACCGTCGGGGTCTCCTGGGCCACGCGAGCATTCTGACGCTGACCTCCGTTGCGGGGCGGACGTCGCCCGTGCTGCGCGGCAAGTATGTGATGGAGGTCATCATGGGAACACCTCCTCCTCCGCCACCGCCGAACGTTCCGACGCTGGAGGAGACCGAGGGGGCCACGGACGGCCGTATGCTGACGACGCGAGAGCGGATGGAGCAGCACCGGGCCAACCCGACGTGCAATGCATGCCACTCGTTCATGGACCCGATCGGGCTCGCCCTCGACAGCTACGATGTCACGGGCCGCTGGCGGATCCGTGAGAACGGGATGGCGCTGGACACCCGAGGCGAACTCTACGACGGGACGCCCGTTACGAGCCCGACGTCGCTGAACGACGCGCTGATGGTCCGCCCGACGGTCCTGGTGCGGAACTTCACGCAGAACCTGATGGCCTACGGCCTCGGGCGTCGGGTCGAGCACTACGATCAGCCGACCGTGCGAGCGATCGTGCGCGAGGCCGAAGAGAACGAATGGCGCCTGTCGTCTTTCGTTCTCGGTGTCGTGAAGAGCGATGCCTTCCAGATGCAGAGAGCCGGAGCCGTCGCGGACGGAGCCGAACAGGACTAGACGAATCACGTGGCCGGACGGACCGGCTGCTCGAGGAGATCGGAGATGCACTTCATCAGTGGGAAGCACATGGAGCGCCGGACCTTCATCCAGGGAATGGGGGCGTCGATTGCGCTCCCCTTCCTGGATGCCATGGTCCCGGCGGGTCGCCTGACTGCCGCCAAGGCAGCCGAGGTCGATCCGACGCGTCTCGTCGCGATCGAGATGGTGCACGGCGCGGCGGGATGCAACGAGTGGGGTGCCAGCCAGAACCTCTGGGCTCCCGCGACGGTGGGGCAGAGTTTCGATCTCAGCCCGAGTGCACTCATGCCGCTCGACCCCTGGCGTGAGTACCTGACGATCATCAGCAACACCGACGTGCGGATGGCCGAGGCGTTCCAGGCCCCCGAGATCGGTGGAGACCACTTCCGTTCGAGTGCCGTCTTCCTGACGCAGGCGCATCCCAAGCAGACGGAAGGCTCGGACGTGTTCGTCGGGACGTCTCTCGACCAGATGCATGCCCAGCGGTTCGGCCAGGACACGCCGATCCCGTCGATGCAGCTCTGCATCGAGAACATCAACCAGTCCGGTGGGTGCGCCTACGGTTACACGTGCGTGTACACGGACTCGATTTCGTGGGCATCGCCCACCGAGCCTCTACCCGTGATCCGGGATCCGCGGGTGGCCTTCGAACAGCTGTTCGGTGCAGGGGGGACGGCCGACGAGCGGGCGCTGCGTCGCCGCACGTCCGCTTCGATTCTCGACTGGGTGAGCGGTCGGATCAATCAGCTGCAGAGGGAACTCGGGCCGAACGATCGTGAGCGGCTCGAGCGCTACCTGCAGAACGTGCGGGAGTTGGAGCGCCGCATTCAGATGATCGAAGCCCAGAACTCCACGGGTGCAGAGCGCGAGCTTCCGTCGGCGCCGGCCGGAGTACCGGATTCGTTCGAGGAGCACGTGCAGCTGATGTTCGATCTGCAGGCGCTCGCCTTCGCATCCGATACGACACGTGTGTTCTCCTTCAAGATGGGGCGTGATTCGTCGGCCCGTGTCTTCCCGGAGAGTGGCACGGACAAGCCGTTCCACCCCGCGTCACACCACGGTGGCCGCGAGGAAGCGATCCTCGACTTCCACCTGATCAACAAGTACCACGTCAGCATGCTGCCGTATTTCCTGGAGAAGCTCGCCGCGATCCAGGAGGGCGATGCGCACCTGCTCGACAAGACGATGATCATCTACGGCTCGCCGATGGCGGACGGAAACCTCCACAACCATCGGCGCGCGCCGTTGATCGCGCTGGGCGGCGCAAACGGCGGACTGGGCGGCAACGTCCACCTCAAGGCGCCCGACGGCACGCCCATGGCGAATGCGATGCTGAGCTTCATGCATTCCCTTGGGCATACGGACATGGACAGCTTCGGCGACAGCACGGGAGCTCTCTCGCTCACGATGCCGATGTCGACGGCTCCGGCTCAGGGGTAGGAGAACTCATGGTGGCACCGGCCAGTACGTCGGGTCTTCGACTCCGGGCGCACGCTCCTCTCGCGCTCGGCCTCACGCTGCTTCTGTGGGCCGGTATCCCCGCCGAGTCGCCGGTCGCCGACGCAGCGATGCGCGGTGACGTCGATCATGTGCGCGAGTTGCTGCGCTCCGGGGAAGATGTGAACGCCGCGCAGGGCGACGGAATGACCGCACTTCACTGGGCGGCTGAGCGTGGGCACGACGAGCTGGCCGAAATGCTGCTGTACGCCGGGGCCAACGTCGGTGCGGTGACGCGTCTGGGGGACTACACGCCCCTCCACATCGCCAGCCGCTCCGGTCGAGACGGAGTCGTCTCGGTATTGCTGGATGGGGGAGCCGAGGTGGACGCCAGGACCTCGACAGGTGGCGTTACGGCGCTGCACTTCGGGGCGGCCTCCGGAAATCGGGCTGTCGTGGAGGCACTCGTCTCTGCGGGCGCCGACGTCGACGCGACCGAAACGCGGCGGGGCCAGACTGCACTCATGTTCGCCGCCTCTGCGGGGCGCACGGATGTCGTTCGGATGCTGCTGGACGCCGGAGCCGACGTCTCGATGACCAGCCAGGTGGTAGACATCCCGCGCACCGCAGCGGAGGACCGGGCTGCCGGTCGCGTCCGCGACGAAGTCATCGCGGCCTTCCGGGGTGACCAGCCGCAGGGGACGTCGTGGCAACCGTCGCCCGCCGAGGTTCAGGCGGCCGTGCGTGCTGCGAACTCTGCCCGCGTCGATGCCGCAGATGCCGGACCGGCTCAGCGTCGGGATGAACCCGCGCCTGATCCGGATCTCGGGGAGGTCGCGGTCAGCTCCACCGATCAGCCGGGGGACGAGTACAGCAACTCGTACGCCGACCTCGTCTATCGTCAGGGTGGTCTTACCGCGCTTCACCACGCCATCAGGGAGGGAGAGGCCACGACGGTGCGCGCACTCCTCGACGCAGGGGCGGACATCGACCAGCAGACGGCTGGCGATTTGACGAGTCCGATGCTCATGGCCGTCGTGAATGGGCACTACGATCTGGCGCTCGAGCTCCTGGAGCGAGGTGCCGATCCGAACGTGGCCAGCCACGCGAACCTCACGCCCCTGTACGCCGCGATCAACACGTACTGGGCGCCGAAGGCGCGGTACCCTCAGCAGCAGGCGTATCAGCAGCAGCAGGCGACACACCTCGACGTCATGCGGGCCATGCTCGACGCCGGTGCCGACCCGAATGTGCGCCTGTCCAAGCACCTCTGGTTCATGGAGTACACCTTCAGCCAGCTGGATGTCGACACGCGGGGCGCGAGCCCATTCTGGCGGGCCGCGTACGCCCTCGATCTGCCGGCGATGCGTATGCTCATCGAGGCGGGCGCCGACGCGAACGTGCCGACGATGAAGGCACCGTCTCGGCGTTTTGCGTTCGCGGCTCCCGGTTCGGCGACGGACGCATCGGGCCTGCCGCCGGTCGCCGTCGGTGGTCCTGACGTGTATCCGATCCATGCGGCAACCGGACACGCGTATGGCACCGGTTTCGCCGGGGTGTCACACCGACACGCGCCAGATGCCTGGCTCCCGGCCGTCCGTTACCTCGTCGAAGAACTCGGCGCGGACGTGAACGCTCGCGACGCGAACGGCTTTTCCCCTCTGCATTGGGCGGCGTCCCGCGGGGACAACGAGGTCATCCTCTACCTCGTGGAGAAGGGTGCCGACGCAACGGTCGTCAGTCGCCGCGGACACACGACCGCGGACATGGCGAACGGACCGGTACAGCGTATCTCGCCGTTCCCGGAGACCATCGCATTGCTCGAGAGCCTCGGTTCGGCGAACAACAACAACTGCGTGAGCTGCGAGTAGAGGCTAGAACCCTCTCCTGCGCCTGAACCGGACTGAGTCGGGCTGACGCCCGAGGGTGTCGAGGCCGAGTGAGTCGACGAAGTCGTCGGGTCGGACCGTCGGCATTTCGGCTCCGTTCACCCTGTAGACCAGGGACAGATGGTACGCCGCCTGGGCCAGCCCGACTTCGTCTTCGGTTTGGCCGATCCGGCCGTCTCGGTCCCGATCCTCACCGTACATCATCGTTCGGATGGCCTCACCCAGTCGGTCGACGAGTCGCAGAGCGCTGCGTACGTCCTCGGCCGCCTGAACCTGACGCGCGATCGCCATGGCATCGTCCGCTCGAGCGTGTGCCATCCGGGCGGCGCGTGTCATGAACGGCCCGTGGAAGGCCAGCGCTGAGGCGACGCTGTCCGGAGCTGCCATCATGGCCAGCTCCGCGTGCACGCCCACACCCTCGGCGGCCTGACGAAAGCCGTATCCCATCCCGGCACCCACGGGCACTTCGAATGGGTCGATGGCGTGCATCACGTTGTTCATGGCGCGCTGCATTCGACCGAGGTCCAGCGTATCGACGCCCGCGACACGAACCCAGGCGGCGGCGATTTCACCCTCGAGCAACGCGGTCTTCAGCAGTCCCATCCCGAAGGGTGTGTCGGCGAAGCCCTCGGCGATGTGACCGAGGTGGACACGGGTCTCCGGCGGGATATCGGAGCCCGAACCGAAGGCGCCGGCAACGGCGGCCCCCCCACGCACCAGCGTGTCGCCCGAGAGCAGCTGCATGGTGTCCACAGCCGCGCGCACGGAGTCTGGATCCTGGGCGTGCATCTGCAGCGGTGTGAACAGCGTCGTCAGAGCGAAAAGCGCGGTTGTGGCGGAGGGGACCTTCACGAGATCAGTTGCCGAGCCCCTCAGCCTGCTTGATCAGACCCATGTGCATCGTGGCCTGCGCGAGTCCGCCCTCGCCTTCCTGCCATCCGATGCGCCCGTTCCCGTCGGCATCGGTTCCGTTCAGGATGGCGTCGGTGAGCATTGTCAGCTCGGCGAGCATCTCCGCTGCATCGTCCGCGGTTTCGGCCCCCTGGATGCTTTCCGCGACTTCGATCGCGCGTTCGGCATGCGAGGCGGCGCTCCGCGCCGCCGTGGCGACGTGCACGGCGTGGGTCTTCACCGCGTCGGAGGCACCTTCCGAGGCGGCTGCGAGCTCCGTGTGCTGTGCGGCCCGTTCGGATGCCGGGATGACTCCGTAGCCCAGCCCCGGTCCGCTCTCCACACGGCTCGCGTCGAGGGCGTGGATCACGTGGCCCATATGTCGCTGCATCCCTTCCAGACTCGACGGGTCCCGACCAGCAAGCGTGGCGTGCTGGTGGGCGATCTCGGCTTCTGCGACGGCCGTCGGAAGGAGGCCCATTCCGTCGGGCGTGCCCCGGAACGTGTCGGCGGCGTGACCGATGTGTGCGTGGACGGGATTCTGAGCCGCTGCGCCGACAGCGAGGATGGCGAGCGCAAACACGGCGGTGCGCAGAGCACGAGCGGCTACTCGAACGTCTGGATGCATGAAGTTCTCCGTTGGGCGATGACGTTCGGGAAATATCGGCGTCCGGCTCAGGGGAGCAACCACGGTCTGTCTGCTGCCGGACCATCGGGTACAAACAAACCGGGGCCGGCGCTGAGCGCCGACCCCGGCAGGTCCTTCGTGCTCTCGTCAGAGAGCGCCCGTCCTCAAGACTCGGTGATCGTAATGACGTCCGATTCCGAGATGTTCGGGTTCGTGTCCACTTCCCCTTCGGGGATCGGGAAGCACAGATCACGCGTCAGCAGGTGCGAGCCAACCGCCTCGTCACCGCTGATCTCTTCGAGCGGCTGCAGGTCACCAGGTACGTTGTTGACGTACCAGCGTCGCATCGCCGGAAGGCGACGTCCCTCGAGCCACATCTCGATCGCATGCTCGCGCTTGAGGAGCGTCATGGCTTCCGCCTCGGTCGCCGGAACGGCTTCCGTCGCGACACCCGCTGCCGTGCGCAGCGCGTTGATGATCGCCATACCGGCGGCGATATCGTTGTTGTTCATGATCTCGTTCTCGGCGAGGATCAGCTGCATCTCCTCGTAGCTGGAGAGCTCGATGTTGTCGGCATCATCCGTGTACTTCGTCTGCGGGTTCCACGAAATCACACCGCAGCAAGCTGAGGCGGCATCGCCGTTCTCACCCGACACGCGCCAGGAGACGCGCGGATCGGTGTCTGCGACACCACCCGTCTCCGGGTTGTACTGCTCGATCCAGGTGAAGAGCTGTGAGTGCGCCTTGTACGGCTGAGCCTTACCGGCGACGTAGATCCGGTTTGCCTGGTTGTCGTCACCGATGTTGAAGTACTGCGCTTCGTAGCTGAAGCCTGCCGGGATGGTACCGGCATCGGCCACAGCGGAGGCCCAGTTGCCCAGCATTACGTGTGCCGCCGCGCGACCCGCGACAGCCGCCGTGGCGACGTTGCCGGACCCGATGGCGGCGGCCTGCGAGAAGTACGCGATCGCGTTCGTCAGGTGGCTATCCGAATTGGCTTCCGCCGGACCACCGTCGTACACGGCCTGGCACATCTGCTCTCCGAGCAGACGGCTGGTGTAGCCTGCGTACAGATAGGCCGTTGCCAGGACATCGGCGTCCTGGTCGGCAGGATCGAGGGCCTCGATCCGCCGGATCGCCTCGTCAGCGAGGAAGCGTGCCTGATGCGCCCTCCCCCACTGCCCGGCGACCTGATCGAACAGGAGCTCGCCACGCTGCTGCTCCGGCGTGATGCCGAAGCTGCCCGTCGACCCGGAGGGATGAACCTCGCGGGAAACAGCGGCGCTGGTGTAGGCAATCCAGTTCAGCGCATCGGCGAGCGAGCGGCCCGCACCGTTGACCAGGGCCTCCGTTGCGGCCCCATCCACGATGAGGCGCGCGTCCGTCGGACCGGGGTTGATGACTTCCGTGTCACATGAAGCGGCCGCCATCACGAGCCCCAGCGACATGAATCGCGCGAGGTGCCTCGTGGCAGCCTTGTAGTTGATTCCAGTCATTAGTCTGTCAGCTCCTAGAAGACGACGCGCAGCGCGACGGTCCATGTCGCAGGCGCCGGGATGTGCTCACTGATCGACGTGACCAGGAAAGCCCCCGAGCTCGCGCCGTCGCGGCTGATCGGATTGTTGTCGTTGTTGCCGCCCATCTCCGGATCGAAGTGGGTCCACTCGTCGTTCGTCCAGCGGAAGATGTTCCGCCCGGCGATCGTGAGCGTAGCACCCGAAGCACCCGGGACCAGGGACTCCGGAAGCGGAGCCTGCAGGGAGACCTCGCGAATCTTGAAGAAGTCTGCGCTCTCGGTCCAGAAATCACCGTCGGACAGACCCGGGTCACACTTCGCACGCTGAAGCGCGGTCAGCTGGTCGCGACCCGGGGACGTGCTCCGGAGCGGTGCCTCACCGGCGATCACATAGACTTCGTTACAGCCCGCCCACACGACCGAACGACGCACAGCGTTCTGCGCGACACCCGCCGGGACGAAGTGACCGCCCTGGTACTCACCGCGGGCGCTCAGGCGGAGGCCCGCCGGCAGCGTGAGGGTGGTGTTCAGACCGACGATGTCCGTCGGCGAGTTGGGTCCGATGATGCAGTCGGTGTCGATCAAAGGCTCGGCGATCGCGTCCGGGTTGGTTACGCATTCACCACGCATGACCGGAGCGGGCTGGCCATCGATGATCCAACCACCACCCGTCGAGAACTCCGGAACCTCCGCAGGGAGACCGACTTCGGAGTTGTTCGTCGAGTAGGAGCCACCGAGGTCCCACGCCCACGTGTCGCCCTCGAAGACGGCCGTGTTGATCGTAAGCTCGATACCCTTGTTGCTGATCTCACCCACGTTGTCGAGCTGCGCGGGCCACCCACCGTTCGACGCGGGCTGGCGCACTGCAAAGAGCGCATCCGTCGTCTTCTGGTCGTAGTACGTGAAGTCGACCTGTACGCGGTCCTGGAAGAAGCTACCGTCGAAGCCGAACTCGAGCTCGGAGGTCCGCTCCGGACCGAGTTCCGCGTTCCCCAGCACGCCAGGATAGAAGGCGGGGTTCGGGCCCCAGCCCACGCCCAGATACGTCTGGACGGCGTCGAACGCGCCAGGCGCGCGACCGGACTCACCCCACGCGGCGCGCAGCTTCAGCTGCCCGCGGTCACCCCAGAAGTCCTCGTCGGAGACGACCCAGGAACCGGAGACCTTCGGATAGAACTGAAGGCCGAAGTCTTCACCGAACGCGGAGTTACCGTCGACGCGGAAGCCGAGGGTCAGGAAGTACTTGTTGTTGAAGTCCAGAACGTCCTGGACGAAGAAACCGGCGTTGACCACGCGCTGGCGGGTTTCGAACCCGAGGCGCTGTCCACCCGTGGAGACCGTCGGGTCACCGGGGCCGGGGAAGTCCTGCGCGTACGCCGTCGTGCGCTGGATCTCTTCCGTGATGCTCTGTCCACCGAACGAAAGCGAGGAGTTGATGCTTTCGCCGAGACCGAAGTTGAGCGTACCCACGTAGTCGACCGTGAGCGTCTCGAACTCGGAACGACCATCAGACAGGATCCCGCTCGGCGCGCGGACGAAGCCGAACGCACGGAGGTTCCGGTTATTCTGCTGAGCGAGGTCGTAGCCGACGCTCAGACGGTTCGTGAAGTTCGCAAACGGCGTGTACGTCGCCGTTCCGCCCGTGATGAGCTGATCGATCTGGGTCGAGATCGTCTGATCGAGCAGGAGATCGAGGTTCTCCTTGATCTCGTTTCCGAAATAGTTCGCCGTGCGGCGGAAGACGTTGAGCGTCAGTCCGTGAGCGTTGTTTCCGGCCGCCGTGTTCGTGAACGCGTCGTTCATGAACGACGTGTTCCACTGCAGCTGCAGGTTTTCGGCAGGCGAGAACGTGAAGTTTCCGCGGATCGTCGCCTTCTGCTCGGCGTCGTTCGGGAGAACACCCTCATCGTCCTCGAGCGCACCGGACACGAAGTACTGGAGGTCCTCACCCCCGCCGGAGACGGACAGCGAGTAGCGCTGCTGCCAGGCATTCCGCAGCCACGGGTCGATGAACATGTACTCCGACGTCCCGCCGGCGGCACTGACATCGTTCCGGATCGAGTTGTCGACCCCGAACGGCTGCATCGAGGAGATGCCCTGCTCGATCGACGCGACCCACTGCGGAGCGCCGGTGTGGCCGCGCTTCGTGAAGATCTGGATCACGCCGGCCGCGGCTTCAGTGCCGTACAGCGTGGTCGCTGCAGCACCCTTGATGACCTCGATACGATCGATGTCCGCAGGGTTGATGCTGTTCAGCGGGCTGGCGACGTCGTTACCCGAGCGACCCGGATACCCCGTCGGCGGCACGTTCTTATCGAACGAGTCGGAGCGGATCCGAACCCCGTCGACGTAGATGAGCGGCTGGTTGCTCTGCGCGATCGAGACGTTTCCGCGGAGGCGGATCCGGGCGCCGGAACCGGCGTTACCCGATGCATTGAACACCGTCATGCCCGCGACACGACCCTGAAGGAGCGCATCCACGTTCTGCGGGGGCTCCTGGATGTCCGCGACGGAGACCTGGGCGATCGTGTTCCCGATCTCGCGACGACGCGCGGCACCGGCCGTACCCGTCACGACGATCTCGTCGAGCCCGAGCGCCTCGGCCTCGAGCGCGAAGTTCTGCGCGACGGTGCCACCGGCCGTGACATTGACCTGCATGTCCTGCGTCGAGTAACCAAGACGCTCGGCACGCAGTGTGTAGCTGCCCGCCGGGACGTTCAGAATGAGGAACCGGCCGTTCGCGTTGCTCAGCGTACCGAGCCCGGTATCCACGAGATAGACCTGCACGGACTGAATGCCCGCGCCGTTGGAGGCGTCCGTGATCGTACCCGTGACCGTGCCGGTCTGGGCCGCGACTGGGGCCGCCACCAGAGCAGACGTGACCGCAACAACGGCGGCCAATCTGCCCATGGCTGTAACGAACTTGTTCATTCCTTCTTCCTCTTCTTGAGGGCTACGAAATGCCCGTTCTCACCCGAGCAGCGCGAGCGCCGACGGGTACAAACGAACGATGGAAGGCGGGACGTACTCCCGCCTTGAAATTCATGAGGTTTTCCGGGCCCGGCAAGGCAGACTCACAGAGTGCGATCACGGATTGATCGTTACCGTGAGGTCGGTGGTCGCGCTGCCCTGAAGCTGATCGAAGACGATCGTCTGGACCGTGTACGTCCCGGCCGAGTCGTACAGGTGGGTTTCACTCCCACCCGCAGTCTGTGCGCCGAGGAACCCGACGGAGTCGATTTGAGCGTCACCCCAATTGATGGCCATGCCAGCCAGACTCCGACCCGTCACATCATAGTCGAGCCGCAGACTGTCGCCCAAACTCACGGGCGAGTTCGATCCGATGGTGACGGTGAGAGGCCCTCCGAGCGTGATGTCGCTCGACGAGCAGGCTGCGCCGAACGCGATCAACGCAGCGATGAACAGCACCCGACGGGTCAGACTACCTGGCATAGACGCAGCAATCCTCTGCTTGAGACCCGTGTCCCTGTGCGGCCCCGCGTGGGCCGGTCATCCCCACCACCACTACCCCTTGTTTGGGTGCACTCTGCTCACGTGAGACTACGCACTCGTTCGGCAGAGTTGCTAGAAGCTAACAGCCTCTTCAGCGGGACCATAGCCAGGAGAGCACGGCGGCCAGGCTGACCGAGGGCGTGGTCACCACGGCATCGACGGGGCCTCCTCCGCCAGGAGGAACACCACCACCCGTGTCTCCGCTGAGCTGGGCGATGATGATCGAGGCGCTCGCCGCCACCACCGCACCCAGTGCGAGTCCGGTGCGGCTCTTCGACAGGTGCTTGCGCTCGACGTCCACGAAGGCGTCCTCGGGGATCTCCACCCGTTGATTGAGCGTTTGCAGGCGCATCCCCTGATACGACGACATGACCGGCACGTCGATGAGGACCGCGGGGCCACTCGCTTCGACGAAGGTCCCCTCGACGACGCGAGCGTCACCGGGGAGGATCGCGCTGAGCGAGTCCGCGAAGGCACCCGTAACCCGAGCGCGCACATCTTCTCCTGGCGTGAGTTCGGAGAGTGATGTGGGTTGGAAGGTGTGACAACCGGCTGTACACGCGACCAGCATCACGACCAGCATACTCCTTCGCATCGGTTTCCCTGTCCGTAGTTATGCCTGGTTCTTCGTCGGTCCACGCGACCCTTTTCGCGTATCACCGTATAATGATCGAAGCTAGGAGAATGTGACGGGGGCGGGGAGAGCCGCTTCCGTCGGGAGATCGAGCGATGGGTCCCGAACCACAACAGCAGACGCGTCGTCGCCTCGTTTCGGCGGGGGCGGTATTCGCTGTGCTGGTCGGGATGGGCGGGGGTGTGGCCGGGATTCGTGCGGGGGCAGGCGAGGAGCCCACGCCGATCCCCGATGAGGTGACGTGGGCGACTGAGATCGCTCCGGTCATCGCCCGGGCGTGCCTCGACTGCCATGGTGAGGATCCGCTCGCCCCGTTCGCGCTCCTCACCTACGACGACGCCGCGGCGCGTGCGGATCGTATCGCCCGGGTGACGTCGACGCGGCGCATGCCGCCGTGGCTCCCGCGAGGAGATCACGGGACGTTCGCGGGGGAGCGCTCGCTCACCGACCGCGAAGTCGAACTCTTTCGGGCGTGGGTCGAGGGTGGAGCGCTCGCCGGAACGGAGGAGCCCGAAGCCCTCGTCGCCGAGGACGGGAATGTGTGGCGGCCCGGAGAGCCGGACCTCGTCGTGACTCTGCCCACGTACCAGCTCCCGGCCGAGGGGTACGACGTCTACCGGAATCTGGTGGTCGACATCCCTGTCGAGGAGACCCGCTGGGTCGAGTATGTGGAGCTGCGCCCCGGGAATCGTGCGGCCGTGCATCACGCACGCATGATGGTCGACGAGTCGTCGTCGTCCCGCGACCTGGACGGGCAAGACCCCGAACCCGGCTTCGACGGGATGGAACTGGCCAGCGACGCCACGAACCCGGACGGTCACTTCATCGGCTGGACTCCTGGTAAGACGCGCCTGCCACCTCTGGATGGCATGGCGTGGCGTCTGGAGCCCGGGACCGATCTGGTCGTGCAGCTTCACATGCGCACGTCGGGCGAGCCTCAGGAGGTGGCCGCGCAGGTCGAGTTTCACTTCGCCGACGAGCCACCCCGTCGGCACCCGGTCGTCCTCGTCGTCAGCTCGCTGCAGATCGACATCCCCGCCGGCGCCACGGACTACTCGGTCTCGAACAGCTTCACGCTCCCGGTCGATGTCGACGTGCTGAGCGTGTATCCTCACGCGCACTATCTCGGCAAGGACCTGCGGGCGACGGCGCTGCTGCCGAACGGGCGTGAGGTTCCGTTGATTCACATCCCCGACTGGGACTTCAACTGGCAGGACGACTACCGGTTCGCGGAGCCGATCTCGTTACCCGCCGGCACGACCATCCTGAAGGAGTTCACGTTCGACAACTCCGCCGGGAATCCGCACAACCCGGTCGATCCGCCGAAGCGCGTCGTGTACGGGTCGAATTCGGACGACGAGATGGCGGATCTGATTCTGCAGGTCCTGCCGAGGAGCCAAGCCGACCGGGACGCACTGATTCAGGCTCAGGCGTGGCAGCACGAGGCCGAGGACATGGCGTACATGGCGGAACTCGAATACGGACGTGGGACGGCCGCCGTCGACGACGGCGAGCTGGACGTGGCGACACGCCACTTCCAGGAATCCCTGCAGTACCGGGCCGACCACGTTGGGTCGCTGGTTGGCCTGGCCGAGATCTTCGTGCGCCGCTCCGACGCTCAGTCGGCGTTGATCATCGCGCGTCAGGGCGTCCTGATGTCGAACCGTCAGGACGCGCGTGCGCTCGCCGCGCTGGCAATGGCGCAGGCGCTCGCCGGCTCGACGGGCGAGGCGAGAGCCACGGCCAACGAAGCCATGGTGCGTGCCCGAGCGACCGGTGACGAGGCTGTGATCGAAGCAGTGCGGGCTCGGGTCGGAACGCTGGCCGGCTAGTCGCGCCCGACCTCACGGATGTCGCTTCGGGCCCGGGGTGGGCGCACGTAGGCGGAGACCAGGCTCTCGTGTCCGCCCGGCCCGATGGCGGCCACACCGAAGACGAAATCGTCGATCGAGATGTCTTCGAGTACGAAGTGGTCGACATCCCCCACGACCACCTCGTGCTGCCAGTCCGGGGTCCATGCCTCGCGCCAGACCACGCGGTAGGAGGTGGCACCGGGCGAGCGCTGCCAGCGCATGTCCGCGTGGTACCCGCTCTCTCCACGACCCAGCATCGGGCCTCGAGGCCCGATTACGTTCGGAGCGGGAGGGGCCAGCGCGATCGTCGCCACGCCGGCTGCGTTCACGCGTGTATTCCTCGCGAGGTACTCGAAGTCCACGCCGCCGAGGGTGTCGGCCGCCGTGTGCTGACGGGCGTAGTTCTCGCGTGACTCACTGAAGCGAACGCCGGCGAAGCCTCTCCGGTTGAACGCGGTGTGGTCGCCACCGCGGCCGAAACGGTCTTCCCGCGCGATCAGTCGGACCTCGTGGCCGGGCATGTAGGCGGCCCCTTGGCGCCGGATGAAGCGTGCGAGCTGACGGGACGGTGAGTCCATCGGATCCTCGCTGAAGACACGGAGTGTCCGGCTGTCGAGGATTCCGTTGCCGCCCAGGGAATTGCCGATGATATCGTTGTTGAACATCGCGTCGATGATCCACTCCTCTCGCTCCGCCCTCGAGGCCATGAGGCTCGCCCCGACGAGGCCCTCCTCCTCGGCCACGAACGCGACGAAGACGAGCGTGGCGTCGAACTCGAGGCCGCTCTGAGCCAGCACCCGAGCGGCTTCCATCGTGAGCACGGTTCCGCTCCCGTCGTCGTTCGCCCCGGGTGCGGGGTTGTCGTAGACCGACCAGTCGAAGCCCCCTCCGCCGCCTCCGGCGGCAGGATCACTGGCCTCGATGCGTGCGACGGTGTCGTAATGACCACTCACGAAGACGCGCCGTTCGGTCCGGCCGGGAAGCGTCGCGACGACGTTGCAGAGTTCGGCCTGCTCGGGGATGCGACCCTGCGGCTCCACTTCGTAGCAATCGAAGGCGACGTCCAGTCGATCGCTGAAGCCCTGCATCGTCTCCAGGATGTACTGGCGTGCGGGCAGGATTCCGAAGCCTGGGCGATCCGAAAAGGAGAGGGAGTGGCGGGTCTCGTAGCCGGTCAGCGTCGACAGGTATTCGTAGAGACGTTCGGGCGATACGTCCCGGAGGATCTCCTCGATACGCGGGTCGACGACTTGTCCGGCTGCGGGGGCGGAGAGGGCGAAGGCCAGGAACGCCACACTGAGTGAAGTACGCATTGGGAGCATGTCCGGGAATCGGGTGGGATCCGGGTCAACATGCACATGTCGCTCAGGCTGCGTCTACATCCCCGTCGTGCCGGGCCCGGTATCGAGCGGCCTTCGCACGGTTTCCGCACGTCGCCATCGAGCACCAGGCCCGACGGCCGCCCTTGCTCGTGTCGACGAACCAGCGCAGGCAGGCATCGGCTCGACATCGACGAAGTCGCCCCTGGTGTACGGATCCGACGAGCCGGACGGCGTCCTCAGCGATCGGCGCGAGTGAAGCGGCCGGGTGCAGACCTTCGTACCTCGACACCAGCGCATATGCACCGTGCTCGCCGACCGCTGCGCGCGACGATGCCCGGGTCCACCCGAGGACACGGTTCAGGGCGAAGATGGTGGCCAGCCCGACGGCCCGGCCACTGGCGACGTCCGAAAGAAGTGTGTCGATCACGACGCGGAGCCTCAGGGCCTCTGCATGAAGGACCCGTCGCTCGGTGACACCGCGCGGTCGAAGATCCTCCCACGCGGGCGTGGGGGCGCGCTCCATCCACGCCTCCACACCTCCCGCGCCGGCGAGGGCATCGACCGGGCCCGATCGGCTCACGACGATCGTGTTCACGAAGTCGAGGGAGATCGAGCCGAATCGCTCTCGCAGCGCGCTGTCGATGATTTCAGTGCTCATAACCAAAAATAACAGTTATTGGCGTCACTAACTATATAAATATGTTAAATACGGTCTTTCTGGGACCGTGTGGGGTCATGTGCGCTGTGGACCCGCCGAGTAGGGACGCGCGAAGACCGTCGTCGTGAGCCGCTCGGCTCGCCGTCCGGCCAGCCGAACGACAGCAGATTGGCGCGTCCGTGTGGCCGAGCGATGCGGGGACGGCCCGTCAGGGCCAGCCGAACGATGTCAGATCGACCCGTCCGCGTTCGTTGAAGACGACACCTTCGTCTTCGAGCAGTGCGCGCTGAATCTCTTCGTAGGCGCGCCCCCCGCTGCGGGTACTGACTTCGCCGCGCACGTTCACGACCCGATGCCACGGCACGTCGTGTTTTTCGGGGAGCGCGGCGAGCGCGTAGCCGACCTGCCGGGCGTGTCCCGGGAGGCCCGCGAGACGTGCCACGACACCGTACGACGTGACACGCCCTGTGGGGATCGTGCGCACGACCTCGTAGAATCGCTCGTAGCTCGACATGGGCGCATCCTGCGCTCTGGCGATATCCATCGCAATCTTGCCACCTGGCACCCGAATCACGGAGCACGACGATGACCGAACACGACCTGCGCTACCCTGTCGGCGACTTCACGTCGGTCGGGCGCCCGCTGACCGCCGAGGAGCGCAGGGCACTCATCGATCGCATCGACGCACATCCCGCGTGCATGCGAGCTGCCGTGAGCGGTCTCTCCGACGATCAGCTCGACACGCCGTATCGCGACGGCGGCTGGACGGTCCGGCAGGTTGTGCATCACGTCGTGGACTCACATCTCAACTCGTACGTCCGCTTCAAGCTGGCGGTCACGGAGAACAACCCGACGATCTGCACCTACGAAGAGAAGGCTTGGGCCGAGCTTCCCGACGCGAAGACCGCACCGATCGGCGGCTCGCTGGACCTCCTCGAGATGCTGCACCGACGGTGGGTCGCGTTCCTGCGGGCGCTCGAGCCCCATCATTTCGCGCGGACTCTGACGCACCCGGAATCGGGTTCCATGACGGTCGACGTCCTCCTCGAGCTGTACGGCTGGCATACGGTCCATCACGAGGCGCACATCACATCGCTGCGCGAACGGCGGGGTTGGTGAGCATCCGAAGCTCCTCTCGCGGAGCGGCCCGTAGGCACTCCGTCGGCCCCGAACCTCCTTGACCTGCCGGGACCGCCGGGTACCGTTCACTCGCATGATGAACCTCCTCGATGAATACCGGGCCCGCGACCTGCTGCAGGACGCGACCGAAGGCGTGTCGGAGCACCTCCTCGAGGCGCCCCGGACGATCTACATCGGCTTCGATCCGACGGCGCCGAGTCTGCACCTTGGCAGCCTCGTACCGATCATGGGGCTGGTCCACGCCCAGCGTGCCGGGCATACGCCGATCGCCCTCGTAGGTGGCGGCACGGGGCTCATCGGCGATCCGTCGGGGAAGACGGCCGAGCGACAGCTTCTGACCAAGGAACTCGCCGCCGAGAACGCCGAAGGGATTCGGGCTCAGCTGGAACACTTCCTGGATTTCGAGGTGCGGTCGAACCGGGCGCTCGTGCGCAACAACCTCGATTGGCTGGGTGAGATCACGCTGGTCGACTTCCTGCGCGACGTCGGGAAGCATTTCTCGGTGAACCAGATGATGGCCAAGGAGTCCGTGAAGCGGAGAATCCACGACGAAGAGTCGGGCATCTCATTCACGGAATTCTCCTACGCCCTTCTCCAGTCGTACGACTTCCTGGAGCTCTACCGTCGGGAAGGCTGCACGGTGCAGATGGGCGGGAGCGATCAGTGGGGCAACATCACGACCGGGATCGACCTGGTCCGTCGCATGGCAGGCGTGCGGGCGTACGGCGTGACGTACCCACTCGTGACCAATTCGTCAGGCACGAAGTTCGGGAAATCGGAAGCGGGCAACGTCTGGCTCGACGCGGAGCTCACGTCGCCATTCCGCTTCTACCAGTACTGGATCAACGTCGAGGACGCGGACGCCGTCCGGTATCTGAAGTTCTTCACCCTGCTGCCCCGCGAGGACATCGACGGACTGGCGGACGCGCTCGCCTCCGAACCCCACCGCCGCGCCGCCCAGCGGGCGCTTGCGGAGGACGTCACGCGCCGGCTTCACGGAGAGACCGGCCTGGCAGCCGCCGAGCGTGCGACGAAGGCCCTCTTCAGTGGTGACATCGAAGGCCTGTCCGCCGACGAGATCGCGGACGTGTTTGCCGACGTTCCATCTTCGGAGCTGCCCCGAGACGAGCTCGGCGGGGCCGGAAAGCCGGTCATCGATCTCCTGGTGGAGTCCGGTCTGGCTACCTCCCGTGGAGATGCACGTCGCTCGATCGAGGGCGGTGGTGTCTACGTGAACAACGTGCGGGTCGACGGGGTGGACGTGGCGGTC
>Ga0181578_10000090_pt1 | contig 73526 bp, 53 predicted proteins | sample 071ome_21_FD_148659 | JGI IMG/M metagenome (GOLD analysis project Ga0181578, IMG submission 148659) | Coastal salt marsh microbial communities from the Groves Creek Marsh, Skidaway Island, Georgia - 071401CT metaG (spades assembly) | ecosystem: Environmental > Aquatic > Marine > Intertidal zone... | reverse complement strand
GGCCGCGGCGCAGAAGGCCGCCGCGCAGAAGGCCGCCGCGCAGAAGGCCGCCGCCGAGAAAGCCGCCGCAGCGAAAGCCGCTGCGGCAGAAGCCGCGGCTCAAGCGGCCGCCGCTGCTCAGAGCGCCGCGCCTCCGGCTGCCGCGCCCCCGGCTGCCGCACCCCACGCTGCACCCTCACGCAAGGCCCCGGCCCCTCGCCGCGCCCCCGCCCCCCGCAAGGCGGGAGCGACCGGGAAGGCCCCGGCCCCGGGGGCTCCTCGCAAGGCCGCAGCCCCGTCCGCCGGCGCCGCGGCTGCGGGGAAGGCCCCTCCCCGCCGCCCCGGCGCCGCACCCCCCGCCCGGGGGGGGGCGACCCGCCGCCCGGCCCCGCCTCGCGAGCTCGCGGGGGGATCGGAGATCGAGCTCGAGCTCGAGGAGTCGGCGAGCTCCCGCAAGCCGTTGATCATCGCCGTCTCGGCCATCGCCGTCCTCGGGCTCCTCGCCCTCGTCATGCTGGGGGGAGGGGACAAGCCGGCGGAGGAGGTGCCCGCCACGGCGGCAGAGACGCCGGAGCCCGTGGTCGACCCTCGGATCGAGGAGTCGGAGCAGGTCCTCGCCCGTCTCCAGGAGTTCCAGAAGAACAACCCCACCGAGTACTCCGAGATCCAGCTGCGCTACGAGGTCTTCGCCCGACAGTACGCGGGGCTGCCCGCTGCGGTGCAGGCCCAGTCTCTGAAGGGGGACATTGAGAAGGTCTGGAAGCGGGAGCTGGACGCGCTCCGCGTGAGTCTCGAGGACGAGCTCGCGAAGCTGGAGCGGGCGCGGGAGTACGGCGCCGCCCTGAAGCTGGTCTCCGAGCCGCCCGCGATCCTCGAGGGTGCCGATGAGGTCTTCAGCTCCGAGAGTCCGATGCTCGCCTGGCTGCGCACTCAGGAGAAGCGGCTGAAGAAGCTCTCCCTCGCCTACGACCGATACGCCGAGCTGGAGCGGAAGGCGGCGAACTACGCCCGCGACAACTACCCCGAGATCGCGGTGGAGATCCTCGAGGCCTTCAATGAGAAGTACGAGCAGGACGCCTACGAGGTCTGGGAGCTGAAGGAGAAGACGGTCGCGAAGATCCGCGCCGAGGGGATCCAGTCGATCCTCGATCGTCAGGCTCGGACCGAGGAGGAGGCGGCGGCGGAGGTGGCCGCCCAGAAGGAGAAGGAGCGCGAGGCGCGGGAGCGTCGCTGGCGGGAGCGCCTCTCCATGGTCGATTGGTATCCCCACATCGGTCGGCACAACCTCTACAACTGGGTGGTCTCGAGCGACCGCTTCACTCCGGAGCCGCGCTGGCGAGTCCTCGATCGCGATGGGCAGGGCGTCCTCAAGGGGCGGAACGAGTCCGGGAACAACTTCCTCGGCATCTTCACCAACCACTGGCAGGACTATGTCCTCGAGTTCGAGATGCGCCTGATCGAGGGAAGCGTGATCCTGTCGCCGCGCACGAAGACCCGGGGGGGTGGGATCGCCGAGGAGACCTCGCCGGGCCTGACCTTCGATGAGGATGCCGGAGTCTCCCTGGGGGACTGGACCCGGATCAGCGTCATCGTGAACGGTCAGACCGCGGAGGCGACGATCGACGGATCCTCGCGCAAGCTCACCGTGGACACGGAGCTCGTGACTCTCCCCGAGTCGGGGGGCTTCCTGATCCGGCTCGGAGAGGGAACCGAGGTCGAGCTCCGGAACCTCCGGACCAAGCTCGTGAACTCGACGCGGGACAACGCCTACTCCGACTGAGGGCCTGCGCCCGATCGCTTCGCGAGGACGCCTCGCCCTCCAAGGGGGGGCGAGGCGTCTCCGCGTTTCCGCTCCCGGTCTCGAGGGCTGCCCCTGCCAGACAGGCAGCCGGCGGATCGGTCTGCGGGAGGGAGACTGTCGTTCTGGCAGAGGCGCTGGGGGCGGGCTTTCTCATGAGACTGTAAGTCACTGTCCGATGGGGATTTGCGAGAGGCGCTTTCCGTGGAGTTGGCCCTCGGTTTGCGCAGCGGATGCGGGGCCCGGATCCCCCGGAGACCCTTCAAGACGAATTCGACCTGACGCAACGATCACAATCCTGGAATCCCTCCACGGTGGGGAAGGACGACGATGGCGAAGAACATCACCTTCGAAGACGGCGCGCGGGAGTCCCTGCTCGCGGGCGTGACGAAGTTCGCCCGAGCGGTGAAGACCACGCTCGGTCCCCGCGGCCGCGTCGCGATCATCGATCGCGGCTGGGGCGCACCCAAGATCACCAAGGACGGCGCGACCGTCGGCGACGATGTCGAGCTGGAGAACCCGGTCGAGAACGTCGCGGCGCGCATGATGCGGGAAGCCGCCGACAAGACCGCCAAGGAGGCGGGGGATGGCTCCACCACCGCGACCGTCCTCGCCGAGGCGATCTTCCGCGCGGGGCTGCGCAATGTCGTGGCGGGGGCGAACCCCATCCTGATCCAGCGCGGCATCACCGCCGGGGCTGAGCGGGTGATCGAGGCGCTCCGGGCGGAGGCGGTCGAGGTCGAGGGCGAGGACATCGCCCATGTCGCGACGATCGCCTCGAACAACGACGCCGCGATCGGAAAGCTGATCGCCAAGGCGATCGCGAAGGTCGGCAACGACGGTGTGATCAGCATTCAGGAGGGGAAGAGCCTCGACACCTCGATGGATGTCGTCGAGGGGCTCCACTTCGACCGCGGCTACCTCTCGCAGTACTTCGTCACCGATGAGAAGGCGTCCACCGTCACCCTCGAGGATCCGTACATCCTCATCTTCGAGGACAAGATCACCAACCTCAGCCAGATCCTCCCGGTCATGGAGGCGGTCCTCAAGAAGAAGAAGCCGATCCTGATCATCGCGGAGGACATCGAGGGGGAGGCCCTCTCCACCCTCGTCGTCAACAACATGCGCGGCGTGCTCCGCTGCGCCGCGGCCAAGGCGCCCGGATACGGGGATCGTCGCAAGGCGATGCTCTCCGACATCGCGGTGGCGACCGGAGGGACCGCGATCTTCAAGGACCTCGGGCTCGAGCCGGACTCGATCACCCTCGGCCACCTCGGCCGGGCGAAGCGGGTCGAGATGACCACCGGGCAGACCTCGATCGCCCGCGGCGCCGGCAAGAAGGCGGATGTCGCGGAGCGCGTCCGCCAGATCCGCATGGAGCTCGAGGAGGCCCGGAGCGACTACGACCGTGAGAAGCTCCAGGAGCGCCTCGCCCGCCTGATCGGGGGGATCGCCGAGATCAGCGTCGGCGGCTCCAGCGAGGCGGAGGTCAAGGAGAAGAAGAAGCGCTTCGAGAACGCCCTCTCCGCCACGCGCTCCGCGATCGAGGAGGGGATCCTCCCCGGCGGCGGCGCCGCCCTCGTGCGTGCGGCGGACGCCGTCGCGAACGCCCGGATCCGGGACGAGCAGGAGAAGGTCGGGGTCGAGATCCTCGCGAAGGCGCTCGAGGCACCCTTTCGACAGCTCGCCGAGAACGCCGGCGTCGAGCCGGGTCGGATCCTGCGCTCGATCCGGCGCTCCGAGGAGTCGACCTGGGGCTACGACTTCAGCAAGCGCGAGGAGTGCGATCTCTTCGAGCGGGGCATCATCGACAGCTGCCGGGTGGTCCACCTGGCGCTGCAGAACGCGGTCTCGGTCGCGACGATGATCCTCACCTCCGAGGCGGTCATCACCGAGGTCCCGTCGGAGACCGAGGATCACCACCACCACGACGAGGAGGGGGTCGGCGCCTTCTGACCGAGGTGCCGCGGCGCGCGCCGAGCGCGAGCGCCCCACCGTCCTCCGCTGTCGGGCCGCGAGGCCCGGATCGAGTCCTCCGCGACTCCCCTGAACTTCGAGACGATCGGAATCGAGAACCATGGGCAAGCAGATCCTCTTCGACGACGAAGCGCGTCGTCAGCTGAGCAACGGCGTCCGCAAGCTCGGACGCGCCGTCCGTGTGACCTACGGCCCCTCGGGGCGGAACGTGATGCTGGAGAAGGGCCTCGGCAAGACGGTCATGACCCGCGACGGCCTGAACGTCTCGCGGGAGATCGAGCTCGAGGAGCCCTTCCACAACATGGGCGCGAAGCTCCTCAACGAGGTCGCGACCCGCACGAACAAGGACGTGGGGGACGGCACGACGAGCGCCGTGATCCTCGCCGAGGCCATCATCGAGGAGGGCACGCGCTTCCTCGGCGCCGGGGTGAGCCCCATCGCCCTCCGCACGGGGATCGAGAAGGCGGTCGAGGCCGCGGTCGAGGGGCTCAAGGAGCACGCGATCCCGGTGGAGAACCGTCGCATGATCGAGCAGGTCGGCACGATCGCCAGCAACGAGCCGGAGCTCGGGAAGCTCTTCGGCGAGGCGATGCACAAGGTCGGCCTCCAGGGAGTGGTGACCGTCGAGGAGAACGACGGGGTCGAGACGATGCTCGACCTGGTCGAGGGCTTCGAGATCGACAAGGGCTACCTCTCCCCCTACTTCATCACCGACGTGAACAACCTCGAGGTCGTCCTCGATGACGCCCTGATCTTCGTGACCGACCGCAAGATCTCCTCCCTGAGCGAGATCCTGCCCGTGCTCGAGCAGATCGCCTCCTCCGGGAAGCCGCTCCTCATCGTCGCCGAGGATGTGGAGGGCGAGGCGCTCTCCGCGCTGATCGTGAACCGCCTCCGCGGCGTCCTTCGCGTGGCTGCGGTGAAGGCCCCGGGCTTCGGGGACCGCCGGAAGGCGATGCTGGAGGACTTCTCGGTGATGACCGGTGCGACCTTCTTCGCCAAGGACACCGGCTTCGACTGGAACCAGGTCCAGCTCAAGGACCTGGGGAAGGCGAGGAAGGTCGAGGTCTCCAAGGACAAGACCCTGATCTTCCGCGGCGCCGGCAAGAAGGCGAACCTCGACGCCCGTTGCGAGCAGCTTCGCTCGCAGATCGAGCAGACCTCCTCGAACTACGACCGCGAGAAGCTCGAGGAGCGCCTCGCGAAGATCTCCGGCCAGATCGCCGTGATCCGCGTCGGCGGGCACTCCGAGGCGGAGATCAAGGAGCGGAAGGACCGGGCCGACGACGCGCTCGCCGCCACTCGGGCCGCCATGGAGGAGGGGGTCGTCCCCGGCGCGGGGACCGGATTCGTCCGCGCCATTCCCTACGTGGAGGAGGTCAAGGCGAAGGGTGACGAGCGCTTCGGCGTCGAGGTCGTCGCTCGCGCGCTGCGCGCTCCCCTCGTCCAGCTCGCCGAGAACCTCGGTGAGGACGGCCACGCCATCTGCGCCGATGTCGAGGAGGCCGAGGAGTGGTGCGAGGGTTACGACGGCGTGAAGCGCAAGGTCACCGACCTCGTGAAGGCCGGCGTCATCGACGCGCTGAAGGTCTCGCGGGTCGCCCTGCAGAACGCCGCGAGCATCGCCAGTCTCTACCTGACCTCCGACACCGCCATCACCGAGGTCGCGAAGAAGTCCGACCCGGTGGAGGGAGCCCTGTCCTGATCGACGGCGCCGCCCCGCTCGAGGGCGCCGTCCCGATCGAGGGCCCTCCCGGGCGGAGCGGAGCCGTCCCGCTCCGCCGCCCGGGGCTCCGGGTGGAAGGACCGCAGTCGTGAGCCGTGACTACTACGAGATCCTCGGGGTGGCCAGGGAGGCCACCGTCGACGAGATCAAGAAGGCCTACAAGAAGCAGGCGCTGAAGCACCACCCGGACAAGAACCCCGGGGATGCGGAGGCGGAGAAGCGCTTCAAGGAGGCCGCCGAGGCCTTCGATGTCCTCGGCGACGAGCAGAAGCGCTCCACCTACGACCAGTTCGGTCACGCGGGCCTCTCCGGCGCGGGGGCGGGCCCCCGGGGCTTCTCCAATGTCGACGACATCTTCTCCGTGTTCGGGGACATCTTCGGCGGCGGGGGGGGCGGCTCGATCTTCGAGGATCTCTTCGGAGGGAGCGGTCGCGCTCAGGTCCAGCCGGGCGAGAACCTCCGGGCGGAGATCCCCATCACCTTCGAGGAGGCCTCGACCGGTACGCACCGTGAGCTCGCGGTGACGCGTCGCGTCACCTGCGGGACCTGCGAGGGGAGCGGCGCGCGCCCCGGCACCGAGCCGGAGACCTGCTCCCTCTGCCGCGGAGTGGGTCAGGTGCAGCAGTCCCAGGGCTTCTTCTCGATCCGCTCGGTCTGCCCGCAGTGTCGCGGAGAGGGATCCCGGATCACGAGCCCCTGCGCCGACTGTGGTGGCGAGGGGCGCACCCGCCTCAAGGAGGACGTCTCCCTCGACATCCCGGCGGGGGTTCAGGACGGGACCCGCATCCGGGTGAGCGGGGCGGGCAACGCCGGACCGCGCGGCGGACCGCCGGGAGACCTCCACGCCGTGATCCGACTCGAGGCCCACGAGTTCTTCCAGAGACATGAGAACGATGTCTTCTGCGAGCTGCCCGTCAGCTACTCCCAGGCCGCGCTCGGCGCCAAGGTCGAGGTCCCCACCCTGGGCGGCAAGGCGAGCATGTCGGTTCCCGCGGGCACGCAGAGTGGAGAGATCCTGCGCATGCGGGGTCAGGGATTCCCGAGCCTCCATGGCCACCGCAAGGGGGACCAGCTGGTGAAGGTGGTCGTCGAGGTGCCGAAGAAGCTGAGCGAGGAGCAGGAGACGATTCTCCGCCGCCTCGCCGAGCTCGAGGAGAAGGAGGTGGGCACGAAGCGCCACTCCTTCTTCGAGCGGCTCAAGAACTACTTCGAGTGAGGACCGAAGCACGATGAAGAGAGAGAAGGAGCGGGATCCGGCCGCGGACGAGGTCCGGGTCGAGGAGTCCCCGCCGGAGGAGCTCCCCGCCGCTGGGGAGGAGGCGAGCGCCGACTCCGAGGAGCAGATCGGCTTCTACGTCGACCGCCTTCAGCGGATGCAGGCGGAATTCGAGAACTTCCGCCGTCGCAGCCAGCAGGAGCTTCGTGAGCGGGAGGCTCGCACGACCGTCCGGATCTTCCAGAGCATCCTCCCGGTCGTGGACGACCTGAGGCTCGCGGCTCGGACCGAGGAGCAGGGATCGGAGGGGGCGAACGAGGGCCTCCGCATCATCCTCGACAAGCTCTCCGGCCTGCTCGGCGAGCTCTCCATCGAGGAGATCCCGGCGGAGGGGGAGCCGTTCGATCCGCAGTGGCACGAGGCGTTGCTCCATCAGGAGTCGGATGACGTCGACCCCGGCTGCATCGTTCAGGAGCTCGAGCGGGGCTACCGCCTCGGCGAGACCCTCATCCGGGCCTCGCGCGTCATCGTCTCCAAGGGCAAGGAGAGCTGATCGATGCCGACCTACGAATACGAGTGCGAGAGCTGCCAGCATGTCTTCGAGCGCTTCCAGCCGATGGGCAGCGACCCCGTGAAGACCTGCCCCGAGTGTCGGAAGCGCCGGGTGCGGCGACTGATCGGCAGCGGCGCCGGGATCATCTTCAAGGGGAGCGGCTTCTACGAGACCGACTACCGGAAGCCGGGCTACCACGAGCAGGCGAAGAAGGAGACGAAGACCGAGACGAAGACCGAGACGAAGACCGAGTCTTCCGCGAAGAAGGACTCCGGTGCTTCGAAGACCCCCGGCAAGAAGGGGGAGAGCAGCTCCTCCGGCGGGGGGAAGGGCGGCGCGTCCGCTTGATCGAGGTCACCTGCCCCCAGTGCCGTCGCCGGAAGGTGGTCCAGGGTCGCCCGACCTTCCCCTTCTGCTGCGCGGGTTGCCGGGACGGGGACCTGAGCGCGTGGACCGAGGAGCGCTACCGGATCGCGGGAGAGGCACCTCCCGCCGGCTCCGAGGAGGCGGGCCCTCTCGACGAGGCGATCCACCCGGAGGACTGAGCGACCGCCGCTCCCTGGAGGTAATGGCTCGAGGAGCACGGCTCGGGCAAGAGAAGAGGCTCGAAGCCCCGCGGGGCTCCGAGCCTCTCGTCGTTCCGGTGGAGGGCGAGCTTCGCCCGGCCCCGGTCGAATCAGTTCGCGTTGCCGACCATGCCCTTCGGCAGGTCGGAGTCCGGGAACTCATCCGCCTTCTTGATGAACTTGGCGCTGTTGTCGAGGTAGTAGGCGTTCACGCCATCCTCGTGCCCCGACTTCTGGCCGGCGGCGGAATCCTTCACGTACTCATCCGCGACGACGACGGTGTAGGCGCTCTCGGTGTCGCGGGTCTTCGTGGCGAGGTAGGCGTAGCTGCAGGAGTCATCGTCGATGACGAAGCGATTCTCCTCATCGAGCTCGGCCGGGGCGTCGAGGGACGCGCCGCAGATGAACATGTCCGGCTTCACCTGGTCGGCGTTGGCGTCGATGAGCACCTGCAGGGACTCGTACGCGAGGGGACTCTTGCCCTTGCCGAAGGGGAGGACTCCGCGTCCCTCCGTGGCGTAGGCCATGGCGAGCTGCCCGATCCCCTTCACCTGCTGGAGGCAGGCGTTCCGGGTCGCGGTCTGCTTCGCCTTTCCGATCGTCGGCAGGAGGACCCCCGCGAGGGTCCCGATGATCGCGATCACGACGAGAAGCTCGACGAGGGTGAAACCGGATCGGCGCGAGCGGTCCGGACCGTTCGAGAGATTCGTGTGCATGGCATCTCCTTCCTGTGAGGCTCATCACGCTCGGGGCGCGAGCCCCGGGCCTCCACGAGGCCGTGGGGGTCGGTGCCTCCCGACGGGGAGGCTGCGAGGCAGTTCATCCGAACTGCCCCTTCCGCACGAGTGCGTCCCGGCCCTGGAGGCCGACCCCTGACGCCCTGCGAATCGTCACATTCTAGACCTCGACCCTTGGAAGTCCACCGGAGACTCCCCTGCATTTGGCTCGCAAACGCCGGAACCGTCACGGTTTCGGCATGCCCGGACCGGAGACCGCTCGCGGGACCGCCTCCCTCCGAGGCGCGGCGGGGGAGAGGTCCCGACCCGGGGGGCGAGGGGGATGGTGCGCGGGGAACCCCGGGGGTCCCTCCCGTCGGCGTCGTTGACAGTCCGTCGGGCTCGGTCCTATAATCCGCCCCCTTCGGAGGTTGGAACGGAAGCCGGGGACCGCGGTTGGCATGAACCCGTTGGGTTCGGATTACCCGCGAGGATTCCGGAGGAGCACGCTCGCTGCGCGGTCGCTCCACCGGATGGCTCCGCCCGATCTTTGAAGTTCGCCCCCGCCCGTCGGTGGGAGCGGATCGAATGGAGAGATCTGGAGCCGCTGACGAATCCGGGCCGCGCTCGGCTCGTCGCGTCTGCCTCCCCGGGTCCGGGGTGCACCCCGCCGAAGCGGCTGCCATGGGTGGCGTCTCCGAGGGGCGCGCGAGGACCGGGGGCCTCCCCTGTGTTCTCCGCGGTTGCTGATGCGGAGCGGCGTCGATCCAGCTCGACCCCGCTCGCCTCGGGCCGCGCCGGCAGGGGCAATGCTCCGGCAGGGGCAATGCTCCGGCAGGGGCAGGGCGGCGCCGCAGGCTCCACCCTCTCGATCGCTCGCCTCGAATTCGAACGCCGGTCCCGAGGGGGTCCGGTCGACCTGAAGGAGGTCTCCCGTGCTGCGTCTGCGACGCTCGCTCTTCATCGCACTCGCGCTGCTGCCGCTGGTCGCCCTCTCCTCGACGCCGCTGCCGCTCGACGGTCAGGACGCCGAGGACATCGCGCGGCTCGAGCTGACGCCCCAGCGCCCCAAGGCGATCACGATCTACCCGACCGGGGACGGGGACCTGAGCGCCGGGAGCTCCCTCGCCAAGGGCCGCCTCTACTGGTACCTCCCGTACACCCTCGAGAACAAGAGCGCCAAGTCGGGCGACTTCTTCGTCACCGTCCGCGCCACGAGCGACAAGGGGCGGCGCTACAGCGACCTCGCCCTCCCCAAGGTGGAGCAGCGGATCGAGAAGCTCGAGAAGCGGGAGTTCCACTCGAAGAGCGACCTCCTGACCGATAAGAAGAAGCTCAACGCCTACCGCACCTTCGCTCCGGGGGACAAGCTCGACTGCCTGGCGATCTTCAACCCGATCGACCCGGAGGCGGATGACATCAAGATCTTCGTGCACGGGCTCGTGGACGACATCCGCATCGACGAGATGCCGGGCGGCGGGTTCCGCGTGACCGAGCGTGTTCTGGAGCTGACCTACGAGCGCCCGGGGGACGAGTTCTACACCTCCCTCGATGCCTTCGAGTTCAAGGGCAGCAAGTGGACCAAGCGCGTGATCGAGACCTCGTCCGACTGATCGACGAGGGCTCTCTCGCGTTCGCTGCGCGGGTGTCCCCGACCGGGAAGTCTGGCGAAAGTGAACGATCGATCGGAAGCAGCCGCTCGGGAGTTCCTCGAAGCGCTGGGTCCGGAGGAACTGACCCTCCTCATCCTGCGCGACGAGCTCTACGAAGGCTCGTGGGATGAGATGAAGGCGGACCTCACGGGACGCCGGGACGGGAAGCCGTTCATCTTTCAGCTCGCGTCCCGGATCGATGAGGATCTGGAGCGAATCGCTCGCCTCGCTCGCTACGAGGAAGAGCACAATCTCGACCTGGGGGCTTACCTCGACGAGGAGTGATCCTCCGGTCGAAACCCCGGCTCGCTGCGGTCGCCGGCGGCGACCCCGGAAGGAAGTAGGAATTCCAGTGCAAGCAACGCGCTTCAACTCCGGCCGGGGACTCTGCGCCCGGCGTCCGGGTCGAGGAGTCCTCGGGCTCTGCGCCATCCTGCTGGCCGCGTCGGTCGGCTGCAACAACGGGGGCCCCGGTCCCCAGCTCCGCGACGATCCGGGCCCCGCGGCATCCTCCGGCTCGAGCGCGATGGTCGGGAGCCTCGACGAGGCCCGCCTCGAGCAGCTCGGCTTCCGGAGCCTCTGGAAGACCCCGACCGGCGGAGCCATCGTCCAGAGCTACATCAGCGGCGGGAACCTGTATCTCGTCCGTCCCGGGGCGGACCATCCGTACATCCTCGAGAAGCTCGATGGGGTCACGGGTCTCACTCTCTGGACCTACGCCCTGCAGGGCACCCTCGACTCCGCCCCGACCGCCTACAGCTACCCGGCGGAGCTCCAGGGGGTGAAGTCCCCCGAGCTCTTCTTCGTCATCGACGACGAGCTGGTGGGTCTCGACGATGCGAACGGATCCAAGAACTTCAGCGTCCGGCTCTCCTTCCCGGCGTCCACCGCGCCGGTGGCGGATCTCGAGCACGTCTTCCTCGGCTCCCTGAACCGTCGCTTCTACGCGATCGACAAGGAGTCCCGCCTCGAGTCCTGGAGCTACATCACCGAGGACTCGATCACGGCGGCTCCGGCGGTCGGCGACGCGAACGTCTACTTCGCCAGCGAGGATCACACCGTCTACGGCGTGACCCGCGGCGGGGGCTATGTCCCGGGGCGCTCCTGGCGCTACGAGACGAACTCGATGATCACCGCCTCGCCCGTCCTCTACGGCGATCGGATCTTCGTCTCCTCCCACGACTACAAGGTCTACTGCCTGGAGGACACCGGCCCCGAGGCCTACACCCGCTGGTCCTACCCCTGCGGTGCCCCGGTCGTGACCGCGCCCTTCCCCTTCGGCGACAGCGTCTTCGTCGTCACTCGGGCCATGGGAGACGGGGGAGCGAGCTGGAGCCTCCACGCGATCAACTGCATCTACGGTCGGCTCCAGTGGGAGGCGCCGGGGGTGAGTGAAGTGCTCGCCGCGGACGGCGTGCACGTCTACGCGCGCTCGAACGAGGGCGTGCAGGCGTACCGGATCGACAACGGCCAGCTGGACTGGACCCTCGATCTCGGGGGCTACGACCAGGTGCTCGGGCAGGATGCCGAGCAGGGCCGGAACACGGCGTGGTGGGGGCGGATGTTCCTCATCGACGACTCGGGCGTGGTCGAGGCCATCGTCCCGAACCGCTGAGTCGACGCGCTCGTCGCGATCGAAGTCGAGAGGCCGTCGTGACCCCTGCGGGTCACGACGGCCTCTCTCTCATCCCCTCCGGACACTCCGCGCCTGTGGCGCCCCCTGCGGGTCAGCGACCACCATGGGTGATCACGGTGAGGAGGTGCTCGAGGAGGGAGGCGGCGGCGGGGCGGAGGGATGCGACCGGGGGACGCTCGGGGTGAGGATTGGCGCCGCGCAGCGCCTCCGGAATCCAGACGAGCCGCTCCCCGCGACCGTCCTCTCGCGAGAGGACGGGGAGGAGCGAATGCAGGCGGGAGGGGACCCCCCGCCGGCGCAGGCGCGCGGCGAGCCGGATCGCGCGCCCCCCCTCGGCCCAGCGGTCTCCGGGGAGGACTCCACGGAGCCGCAGCGCACCGGCGGCGGCTTCGAGGATCATCAGCTCATGCTCCCCCCAGGTCTGGCGGGCTCCATCTTCGGCATGGAACTCTCGGGAGGGGACCGCCGCCTCCTCTCCCACCCGAAGCCAGTGGATCCACCCGGCGCAGCGCAGCGCGCGCCAGGGACCGGGGAGATCGATCGCGCCGCCGGGTGAGCCCGCCGTGAAGAGCCCTCGCCAGGCGGTGTGGAGGGAGCGCCGCCAGCGGGGGGGAGCCGCACTCCCCGGCGGCCCCGGCCAGCCCTCTCCCAGCAGGGTCGCGAGCTCCCCCAGCCCGCGGGGAGACCCCGCGAGCGCCGCGACCATGGCGGGGGGGAGGCTCCGATGATCCCCCGTCCGGAGGACCGCATCCGCCCAGTCGTAGATGAGCCGCCGCTCCCGGGTGAGGACCCGGCCCGCTCCACGGCCGAGGGCGAGGAGGCGAGCATCGATCTCCGGGCCCAGGCTCCGGCGCAGCGCGGGAAGGACCTCGAGGCGGAGGCGATTCCGGTCGGCGATCGGTCGACCGTTGCTCGGGTCCTCCCGGTGCTCGATGCCGCGCGTGGTCCGCCAGTCGCGGAGCTGGTCGCGGGTCAGGTCGAGGCAGGGGCGCAGCAGCGTGATCGGCGAGCCGGCCGAGATCGGCCGTCTTCGCGGGATCCCCGTCCAACCGCGGTGACCGCTCTCCCGCAGGACCCGGGCGAGGATCGTCTCGACCTGGTCGTCGCGGTGGTGGGCGGTGAGGACGACCGTGCAGCCTCGGAGCGCGGCGACCTCCTCGAGGAAGTGATAGCGCGCGGCGCGCCCGGCCATCTCGATGGAGTCTCGAGTGTCGCGTGCGCCGGCGGCGACATCCGCGGCCCCCGTCTCGATCGGCAGCCCGAGACGGCAGGCGAGCTCCCGACACCAGGACGCATCCTGACGGGATGCCCGGCCTCGGAGGCCGTGATCCAGGTGCCCGAGGAGGATCGTCGCCTCGGGACGGTGGCGATCGCGCCAGGTCCGCAGCAGCGAGGCGAGGGCGACGGAGTCGCTTCCCCCGGAGAGCGCGACGAGGAGGCGGGGAGCCCGCTCCGGCAGCTCCTCCTCGAGCACCGCGGCCACCGTGTCGAGAGCGAGGTGCGCCGTCACGCTCGTGGGGGGACTCCCGCCCCGCGCGCTCATGGGAAGGTGAATTCGAAGGTCCGCTCGATCGGAGTCTCGAGCGAGGGAGGAGGGGCGGGGAGCGGGTTGATGGCGTAGATCGCGGCGTGGAGGGCCTCGAGGTCGAGCGCACTGGCACGACCGGGGGGCGTGCGAAGCCCGAGGTCGAAGATGTAGCCGTCGCCATCGATGCGGAAGGAGAGCAGGCAGGTCTTTCGAGAGGGATCGACCTCCCCGAGGCGGCGGTGGAGGGGGGAGGCATCGTGGGCCTGGTCGAGCGCCTGCTTCACCCGGTTGAAGACCTCCACCACGAGGTAGCGCTCCCGCGGGTCCGGTCCGGAGAGCGCGGTGCGGGTCCGCTCGAGGAGCGCCTCGATCCGGGCCGCATCGTCGGTGGCGGGATGAGAGGACAGGGGCTCGACGACAGCCTCGACGACCGCCTCGGTGGCGCTCTCCGCGCTCTCCCCATCCCGGTCCGGCTCCACCGGAGAAGAAGGAGGCGGCTCCGCACCTTCGTCGGCCTCCATGGCCTTGTCGTCGTCGGCCTCGTCGGGCGGCGGGACGGGCTCCGTGTCTTCGGGGGCTTTCGGTGAGCCCTCCTCCTCCGTGGGGAGGGGCTCGGTCGCGGGGGACTCGACCGAGGGGGACTCGACTGAGGGGGACCGAAGCTGGAGCGTCACCGAGGGGCTCGCGGCCGCCTCGACCCCGCCGGGGCCGGGCAGGGCGAGGAGGAGGACGAGGTGCAGGCCGAAGGAGACCCAGATCGCGGTGGTGAGGATACGCTCCCGGACTCTCCGGCCGTCGCTCGCCGCGCGGAGAGGAGCGCCCGCATCGGCGGGAGGATCCCCAGGGGGACGCTCTCGCGAGGGATCGGGCTCGGCGCGCTCACCGGCGGGCGAGCGATGGAGTCGGGACACGCGCTTTCCCATCGATCGGTCTCTCCCGGCCGCGAGGCGGTCGTCTCCGTCGGCGGGCGGCGACCCGAGAGGGGAGAGGGGGGAGGGAAGAGAGGCCCGCGGGCCTCACTCCGCGAGCGACCGTTTCCAGGCGAGCTGCAGGTCCGCCACGGTAGCGTAGCCGGCGTGTTCGCTCAAGGCGGGCTCGATCCCACGGACCGCGACGGTTCGCGCAAACTCGAGGAGCTCCTTGCGCCCGAGCCGCTTCTGGAGGAAGCGCACGAGGGAGGCGGACTGGGCGTAGAAGAGATCGGTCCCCGCCGTCGGGATGGCGTCCGCCGCCAGGAGGTCCACGACCGGGAGGAGCCGCCCGGCCTCCCGGGCCTCCTCCACGAGCCGATCCCGGTGCCCGCGCAGGAGCGAGGGCTCTCGCCCGACCGCGATCCCCTCGTCGAGCCAAGGCGGCAGGCGGACCCCGCCGAGGCGGTGGGCGAGGAGGAGGTGGGCGAGCTCGTGGGGGATCACCCCGGCGACGAGCTGGGGGGACGCGGCGTTCAGGTGGAGCTCCTGGCGGAGCAGGACTCCGAAGTTCCGCTCGGTGAGGACGAAGCCGTCGCAGCCCGCCGAGAGGGTCTCGACGACGGAGGAGAGCGCGGCGCGATCCGCGTGCAGGTGGACATCGATCACGAGTCCGTCGGGGAGCGCGGCGTGACCGCCGAACCAGTCCCGCCGCAGTTCGTCGAGGCTCCGCGTCAGCGCGGCGAGGACCGCGCTCGGGGCCTCGTCGCCGACGGAGTGGATGCGGAAGGGGCCGTCTCGGGTCGTCCGCCCGGGGGGAGCCTCGCCCTCCGGCGGGGGCGGGACGGCGGGGGGGCCGTCGAGCGCCACCCCGCCCTGGAGCCGATCGGCGGCGCGGGAGCGCAGCTCCCGAAGGTACGCGGCGCCCTCGATCGCGCGGTGCTCCTCTCCGGCGAGGCGGGCGTAGAGCTCCCCGGCGGTGCGGTAGTCTCCGCGCCCCTCGAGGATGAGCGCATGGTGAAAGAGCAGCGCCCGCTCCTCGGGGCAGATCCCGAGCACCTCCATGATCTCCGACTCCGCCCGGGCGGGTCGGCCCTCGTCGATGAAGCGGAGGGCCCGCTCCACGGTGCAGAGCGCCAGCGGCTCCCGCACCTCGGGGAGGCGTCGGGGGTCGAGGTCGAGGGTCCGGCGATAGAGTCGAGCGGCTTCATCGTGCCGCCGACCGAGAAGCGCATCGTGAGCGGCGCGGAGGGTCGCCGTGGCGAGGGGAGTCCGCCAGCGCTCGGCGTCCGCCGGGAACTCCCTTCGGAGCGCCTCCCAGAGCTCGATCGCCGCGGGGGCGTCCCCGGTGTTCCACGCGGCGAGGGCTGCCGTCTCCCGCGACATCCGGCTCTCGACGAGCCGCCCGAGGCGGGCGCGCAGGGGGAGCGCCTCCTCCTCGCCGCCGAGGGGCGGCAGCTCCTCGAGGAGGGCTTCCGCGCGTCGAAGTTCGCGTCGGTCGAGGGCGCGGCCCGCCGCGTGACGGAGGGCGCCCCGGAGCTCGGCGCGCGCGGCCGCGTCCTCGGGGCGAAGCTCGTGGCGACGGCGGAGGAGGCGGAGGGCCTCGTCGTGGTCGCCGACCCGGATCACCCGATCGCTCGCCCGGCGGAGGTAGTCCGACTCGCTCTCCCGGACGATCCGCTCGATCTCCCGGCGCTCCACGGTCCAGCGTCCGTAGGGCACCTCGACCACGATCCGGGTCGGAGTCTCGAACACGATCCGTCCCTCGACCACCCCTCCGCGGAGGAGGTGGATCTCGTCCGCCGGGAGGCGACTCCCCGAAAGGACGAGGAGGAGCCCGAGGACCGCTCCGATCGATCGGGGCGCGGCCAAAAGGCGGTGGGGGCGGTTGACGCGTCGTCCGTCCACGGGTGATGATCCTCCGTTCCGAGGGTCGAAGCGGAGGGGGCCCGATCCGGACGCAGACCCCCCTCTTCCCGCTATCGACCCGTTTCACGCGTCCCTGAGGCGGATTCCCAGGAATTCAGGCTTCGGGGCGTGGGAGCAGGCCCCCCGCGGGGCGGAAGGACGCGCCATGACCGAAGAGACCCACACCTCCTTGAGCGCCTTCGATCTCTACGTCGATCCGATCGCGCAGCGGTATGCCTCGAAGACGATGCAGGCCCTCTTCTCGCCGATGCATCGGGCCCGGGTCTGGCGAGACCTGTGGATCGTCCTCGCCGAGGCGGAGCACGAGCTCGGTCTGCCGGTGACGGCGGCGCAGGTCCGGGAGCTGCGCGAGCAGCGTGATGCCATCGACCTCGAGCGCATCGCCGAGCACGAGAAGCAGCTGCGCCACGATGTGATGGCGCACATTCACGCCTACGGGGAGGTCGCGCCGGGAGCGCGGGGCATCATCCACCTCGGGGCCACGAGCTGCTTCGTCACCGACAACGCCGACCTGATCATCCTCCGCCGGGGGCTCGACCTCGTCTCCGATCGGCTCCTCCGGTCGATCCACGCGCTCGCCCGCTTCTGCCGCGAGAACGCGCATCGTCCGGCGCTCGGGCTCACCCATCTGCAGCCGGCCCAGCTCACCACGGTGGGGAAGCGCGCCGCGCTCTGGCTGCAGGACCTCGTGGATGTCTGGCACGAGCTCGATGACATCCGCGGCCGCCTCCCGCTGCGGGGGGTGAAGGGGACGACCGGCACCCAGGCCTCCTTCCTCCATCTCTTCGACGGGGACGCCGCGAAGGTCGCGGAGCTGGAGCGTCGGGTGGCGGAGAAGGTGGGCTTCTCGAAGGTCTTCCCCCTCACCGGGCAGACCTATCCCCGGGTCTGGGACCAGCGGGTCATCGGGCGCCTCGGGGAGCTGGGGACGGTCGTGCACAAGGCGGCGACCGACCTCCGACTCCTTCAGAGCTTCGGTGAGGTCGAGGAGCCGTACGAGAAGTCCCAGGTCGGCTCCTCGGCGATGCCGTACAAGCGCAATCCGATGCGGTCCGAGCGGCTGTGCTCCCTCGCCCGCCATCTCCTGTCGATCCCGCCGGGCCTCGCGACCCTCGCCGCGACCCAGTGGATGGAGCGCACCCTCGACGACAGCGCCCATCGCCGGGTGGCGATCCCTCAGGCCTTCCTGACCTGCGACGCCATCCTGATCACCCTCGAGAACGTCTTCGCCGGCATGACGGTCGTGCCACGCGTGGTCGAGCGTCGCGTGGCGGAGCACCTCCCGTTCATGGCGGCGGAGGAGATCCTCATGGGGGCGGTGAGCGAGGGCGGAGATCGCCAGGAGCTCCACGAGCGGATCCGCCAGCTCTCCTGGCAGGCGAAGCAGCAGCTCGTCGAGAGCGGCGGCGAGAACCCGCTGCGCGCGATGCTGGAGGCGGACGAGGTCCTCGGGCCCGTGGTCTCCGCGCTCCCCGCGTGGGATCCGGCGCGCTTCGTCGGGCTGGCGCCGCAGCAGACGATCGCCTACCTCGAGGGAGCGGTCGCCGACCTTCCGGCGCCGGCCGAGCTTCCGCCGGCGGAGCTCTCGGTCTGACGGTGAGCCCCCGACCCACCCCGATCCCCATCCCGTCCTTCCCTGCTCGCACGGGGGGGGAGCGCTGATGGGAGACCTTCACCCGGGTCAGGTGATCTTCCGCTCGAGCCGCGAGGTGATCGTGCTCGTCGGGGAGGAGCGCTGGGTCTGCGAGCTGCGCGGGACCCTCCGTCGCCGAGGCTCGAACGCGGTGGTGGTCGGGGATCGAGTGGAGGTCTTCTCCGACGGCGCGGGGCGAGGCCGGGTGGAGCGGATCCTCCCCCGGGAGCGGGTCCTGTCCCGCCGCCGGGAGTCGGGACGCGGCCGGGAGCTCGTCATCGCCGCGAATGTCCACCAGGTCGTCGCCGTCTTCGCGGCTCGCCGCCCCCGCCCGAAGTTCGGGGCCCTTGATCGGCTCCTCGTCGCCGCGGAGGCGGCGGAGCTGGATGCGTGGATCGTCCTCAACAAGTGCGACCTCGGCGTCTCGGAGGAGGTGGCGGAGGAACTCGCGGTCTATGAGGAGATCGGGTACCGCGTGATCCGGACGAGCCAGGAGACCGGGGAGGGCCTGGAGGAGCTCGCCGCAGCGCTGCGAGGGCGCTCGTCGGTCGTCTCCGGCCCGTCGGGGGTCGGGAAGAGCTCCCTCATCGGCCCGCTCGTGGGGGAGGAGCTGCGGGTGGGAGAGGTGAGCGCCTCGAATGAGAAGGGGCGCCACACCACGACCGCCGTCACCTGGTATCCGCTCCCGGGAGGGGGAGCGGTCCTCGACACGCCGGGCTTTCGGGACTACGCGATCTGGAGCCTCGAGCCGGGCGACCTCGCCGGGTGCTTCCGCGAGCTGATCCCCCGTCTCGGCGGCTGCCGCTTCTCCGACTGCCTCCATCGGGAGGAGCCCGCCTGCGGGGTTCGGGATGCGGTGGAGGAGGGATCGGTCGATCCGCGGCGCTACTTCAGCTATCTGGGCATCCTCGACTCCCTCGAGGAGCAGCGACCGGCGCGGGGCTGAAGCATGGGGGGGACGGAGAGCCTCGCCCGGGATCCGCGCGCGGGATCGGCTGGTCCGGGGCGTCCTCCCATCGGGGGCGGCGCCAACGGGGAAGCGCAGGGTTGGCAGGGTTTGCAGGGTTTGCAGGGTGTCGTCGCCAGCGGCGGCGATGGCGGCGGCCGCGGTGAGAATTGCGGCGAGGACCGCGGAGGAGGAGAGGTCGCGTGCACGAAGCGATCGCCCGATCCGGCCCTGCTCCCGAACGGACGGCTTCCTCTGGGATGGAGGAGCCCCGACCCCCGAGCTCGGTGGGCGGTCTCGCCCCGACAGAGGAGAGTCTCCTGATGGGGACCGGCGCGGATGATCGGACCAGCCCGGAAGATCGTGGCGCGGACACCTCCTCGTCCGGCCCCCCGCGCCGGGATTCTGAGGCTCGGGAGCTGCCCTCCCCGGGCTCAGCCTCCCCGGACTCAGTCTCTCCGGGCTCAGTCTCCACGGACTCAGTCTCCACGGACTCAGTCTCCACGGACTCAGTCTCCACGGACTCAGTCTCCACGGACCCGGCCTCTCCGGCTCGTCTTCCGTCCGAGAGGGAGGCGGCCCCGGTCCCGGCGGAGCTCTCCCCGGCGCGACTGCGCGCTCTCGTGGATCAAGCCCGTGGAGGGGACCCCGAGGCCTTCCGGGCGCTGATCGAGCATCACCGGGGAGTGGCGACGGCGAAGGCCTATGCGACTCTGGGTGAGGTTCACCTCTGCGCGGATGCCCTGCAGAACGCCTACCTCAAGGCGTGGCAGAAGCTGGGGTCCCTTCGCCACTCCGACCGCTTCTCCGGGTGGTTCCTCGCGATCGTCTCCCGCGCCGCGCTCGATGTCGCGCGGCGGCGGGGCCGGCTCTCGGGCCATGAGCAGGGATACGGGGAGCTCCCCCCCGGGGAGGGCCCGTCGGGGGGATTCGTCGGCGGCGAGGATGCGCTCGTGCGACGGGAGCGGGGAGACAGGATCCGCGAAGCGCTCGCGGCGCTCCCCCCCGAGTACCGCGAGGTCATCTACCTGAAGCATGTGGAGGGGCGCTCCTACCGGGAGATCGCAAGGATGCTCCGGACCACCACGAAGGCGGTGGAGTCTCGGCTCTTCCGCGCGCGCCAGCAGCTCGGTCGACTGCTGGATGAGCCCGAGCGGGGAGGGGACCCGAAGTGATGCCGCCGTTCCCCACCGCCCCAGTGACGCAACCGATCCCGCCTCGCTCCCGGAAGGAGTCCCGGCGATGAACCTGAAACTCACCTGCGAGCTCGCGAGCCGCTGGCTCTCGCGATCGATCGACGAGGAGCTCTCGCCGCGTGAGGAGTCGCTGCTCGAGCAGCACCTCGACGGCTGCCCCCGCTGTCGCGAGGAGCGTCAGCGTCTCTTCGTCGACATGGACTGGATCGAGGAGAACTGGACCGGCGTGGAGGAGGAGGTGGAGACCCTCCTGCGCGATCGGATCGGCGAGGGGGCGGATCCCTACTCTCCCCTGCTCCCCCCGACGCCGGAGCCCCGGTCCGGTCGGGCGCGCCTGCTCGTCTCCGCCGCGGCGCTGGCGCTGCTCCTGGCCGGAACGCTCCACTGGCGGGCGAGGGGGCCGGAGGGTGCCTCCGCCCCGGTCGCTCTCCTCGAGCACTCCGCCCCGGGAGTGACGATCCGCACCCGGGAGGGGGAGACCTGGAGGGACGGAACCGGCGCGGTCTCCGTCGTGGAGGGGGAGCGCATATCGGTCCCCGATGGGGGGGACGCCTATCTCTCCTTCGCGGACGGGAGCTACGCGCGCCTCGGAGCGGGGAGCCTTCTCCGCCTGCGCCGCCTCGACGGCGAGGTGATCCTCGAGCTCGTGGAGGGGCGGACCGCCTACGAGGTCGCCGAGCGGGCTCCCGAAGCGCCGTTCGTCGTCCGGACTCCCCTCGCCGAGGTCCGGGTAGTGGGGACTCGCTTCGGAGTGGTTCACGCCGCGGAGCGGACACGAGTCTCGGTGGCGGAGGGGACGGTCGAGGTGCGCCGGCGTCCGGCTCGTGGCGACGCGATGCCGGTTCGGGCGGGGGAGTGGCTCCTCGTCACGCGGGATCGGATCCAGTTCGCGCCCGAGGCGCAGCCGCTGACCGACGCTCGCTCCGCCGCGGAGTCCCTCCCGGAGGGGGGACGCGACGCCGACGGAGGTGCCGGCAGCGGAGGAGAGGCGGAGCCGACGGGTGTGCCCCGCGGCGACGGCGACGAGGGAAAGAGAGCTCCTCCGGGGGCGCTCGACATGCCTCCGGGCTCCGGGAGCGGTTCGGGGAATCGGCGGCCGCGGGACTGACCCCCCGCTCGAACGCCGCCGGCGAGCGCGGAGGGTCTACTCCACGAGGAAGACGAGCCCCTCCACGAGGTAGATGGAGCCTGCTCCGTAGATCCACGCCTCGAAGATGCGCTCCCCCCGTCGCTCCCAGGTCACTTCGGGAGGGTAGCCCCAGGCCTGGATGATCTCGTCGTGGGTCATTCCCTCGATGACCTCACCCGCGGAGACCCTGCGCTCGTAGTGTCCGCGAGTCTTGCCCCGCAGGAGGGATGCGCGCCTGCGCTCGCGGCTCCAGGATTCGATCGCCTTCGCCAGCGCGACGCGTCCGATCGGCACGACCCGCCCCTGCTGCTCCACCAGCCCTCGCTCCCGAAGGAACGCCGCGCGGGGGAGCCAGCGCCCGGCGTTCGCGGTGAGCCCCGCCGCGGCGAGGCCCTCCTCCACCTGAGGATCGGCGGGGAAGCGACGCGCGAGCGCGTTGGCGAAGTCGAGCCAGCGGGGGTCCTCGCCCACCATCGGCGCGGGGAACTCGAGCCAGTGCAGCGCCGTCTCCGCTCCGTCGGCCAGGCGCCTCTGCGCGTGGGCTCGCCAGGAGCGGGTGGCCTCCTCGCGCAGCTGCGGGTCCCCGCGCCCCGACTCCCGAAGGGCCCAGCGCAGGAGCGCCTCGGTCCGCTCCGTGCCGCGGCTCCGGGTCGGGGCCGACAGCATCCGGAAGACTCCCAGGGGTGGGGGCGCCGAGTGGACCTCGCGGATCTCCAGGTTCTCGGTGTCCGTGAAGGCGACCCGCAGGCGCATCAGTCCTCGCCGCGCCTTCGCTCGCGCGAGCGGCTCACCCTCCGCCTCAGGTCCGATGAGGAACGAGCGCTCGCTCCCCTCCACCTCGAGTCGGCTCCCCACCCGGGCGCCGTATCGGGCGATCACCCACGCCTCCGCGACCTCTCCCGGGGGGAGGTGAACGAGCTCGTCCGCGACGAGCTGCGGGAGCGCCTCCCCGTCGCCGGATGGGGCCGTCAGCAGCAGGGAGATCGTCAGGATTCCGAGGGAGTGGATCACGGTCCGAGTCCTTCCAGCAGGAGGAGCTGACCGCTCCGCAGGATCGCGAGCACACCCCCATCGGAGCAGGGGCGCAGGTCCACGGGGGGAGTCTCGGTCCGGATCGACCAGAGGGTGCGCCCTCCCCGATCGAGCGCGTGGATCGCACCGTCCGCGTCTCCGACGAAGGTGCCTCCGGAGAGGGGGAGCGGAGGACACGACAGACGGCAGGGGGCCGGATGGGAGAACGCGCGATCCTCCCGGATCTCCACCCACTCCCGCGCGCCGCCGTAGACGAGCCTCCCCTGCCGCCAGGTGACCGGGGTCGTCGGCGCAGGCCACTGCTCGCGACCGAGGAGCCCATCGCGGACTCCGCTCGCGAGGAGCAGGGAGCCATCCGGGAGCACATCCCGGACCGGCTCCGTCAGGCGCTGATCGAAGACCGACTCCAGGGAGGGGAGGGTCAGCGTTCGGGCGGTGCCGAGGCGATCGAAGGCGAGGACGAGCTGCCCCGGAGTGTCGAGGCGCTCGATCGGGGCACCCATCGCGCTCCGACTCCGCTCCTGTCCCGTGGCGGGGTCGAGCAGGATCACGCGCCCGAGCTCGTCCCCGATCACCACGCCAGCGGTCTCGCTCGTGGCGCAGGCGAGAATCGGGGCGTCATGGATGATGCTCCAGCGAATGCTCCAGCCGGTGGGATCGACGCAGTGCACGCGTCCATCGTGGCCGGCGATGACGATCTCCTCGCCGAGCGGGAGGACTTGAGCGGGGGGGTGGCCGGGCGTCCCGCCGATGAGGACGCGCTCCGCCATGGAGACGCCGTGTCTCCCCTGCGGGAGCACGTAGACCCTGCCGTCCCGGCACGAGACGACCCGATGGCCGTCGATCTCCACGGCCGGGTCCTCGACCCAGCCCGGCAGGGCGCCCACCGCCACGGGGGCGCGGGAGAGGCGCAGGTCCCGCACGGCGCTCCCGTCGTCGGTGTGGACGAACTCGAGCGGCTCGCAGCCGACTCTCGCCACGGAGACGGTGAACGGAGCGCTTCCCGGGCGGAAGCGATGCGTGACGGGGGAGGCTCCGATCTCGACCCCGTCGATGCTCACCATCGCGCCGGCCGGCGTGGTGCGGAGATGCAGGGGGAGCAGAATGGCGTCGCGCTGGTCCGGGGGCAGGCTCCGGAACGGTCCCTCGAGGAGGGCATCGAGTCGACTCCGGGCGAGGGAGAACTCCCCGCGCTGCTCGGCGTTCATCGCTCCCTCGAGGAGCTCCTCCGCCTGAGATCGGAGCGCGGCTCGGTGGGAGCGGTCCCGCGCCTCGGCCGCCTCGCGGGCGACGCGCTCGGCTCTCTCCCGCTCCGCGATCCTCCGGTCGACGGCGACGAGGGCGCTCTCGCTCCGCCCCGCCACGGTGGAGAGCCCGTACTCCTCGAGCACGGTGGAGAGGGATCGACGGGCATCGGCGAGGGCATCCGCCGTGGAGGTGGGGGAGACCCGGGCGATGGCCTCCCGGTAGAGCTGCCGAGCGCTCGACTCGTAGCGAATCACCGGAATGGCGATGAGCGCGAGGACGAGGGCGGAGGCTCCGAGGGCACCCCGGCGCAGGCGCTGAGCCCGCCGAGCCCCGGCCTCCCGTCGGGTGAGGTTCTCGATCAGGGTCCGGATGCCGGGGAGCTCCGGGTCGATCGAGTGCAGGGCTCGGGCCGCCTCCAACGCGAGCGCCGGATCCCCGCCCTGCTGGGCGAGGCGCTCCCCCCGCTGGAGGAAGTCGACGGCGCGGTCGAAGCTCCCGAGCTTTCGGGCGATCTCGCCTCGGTCGATCCAGTACTCGGGGCTCTCCGACTCGCTCTCCTCGAGCTCGGCGAGGAGCGCCTCCGCATCGTGGAAGCGATTGGCGCGGCGGAGAGCGGTGAGGAGCGTGCTTCGCAGCTCCGAGACGGCGCGGGCGGGGGCCTGCTCGCGCAGGGTCCAGAGGAGTGACAGGAGGTCGAGGTCGTGGGGAGTGATGCCCTGAAGGACCCGACCGATCTCCCAGGCGCCCGCGGGGTCGCCCTGGTCGCGCCGGCACTCGATGGCGCGCCGCAGCGTCGCGGCGCCCTCCTTCTTGCGACCGGTCTCGACGAGGTAGCGACCGGTCTCGTCGAGGAGCTCCGCATCCTCGCTCCCCCTCAACTCGCACAGCAGACGGTAGAGCTCGATCGCCGCCTCAGGGTCGTTGTGGCGACGCATGCGGCGGGCGATCTCCTGGTGCTCCTCGAACTCGAGGACGCGGATCCAGCCCTCCTCGAGGAAGCGGTAGAGCGCCTTCAGCGCAGAGAACTTGGTGGTCCTCGCGATGGACTGGATCTGCGTCACCGGCCGCGGATCGCAGCAGGCCCGCCACACCTCGGCCTCATCGGCATCGAGCGTGGCGTCGGCGGGCAGCTCTTCGACCTCGCGAGAGATCCAGAGCCGGGTGTCGGGGATGCGGGAGCGGATCACATGGGACTCGTCGAGCTGGCGGAGCCCCTCGATGATCACCGACTGCGGATCGACCCGGACCTGGGTGTAGGGCTGCATCGGCTCGAGGAGCTCGGGAGGACGGAAGTCGGGGACGAACTCGAAGTCCCCCTCCTCCCAGAGGAGCATCTCGTAGAGCTCCTCCTCGATCTTGGTGCGGAGCGCGGCCTGGAGGTCCTCGGGCGTGATGGCGCCCTGCTCGAGGAGGATGCGCCCGATCGGCCGCTCCGTCCCCACCTGCAGCTCCGCCGCCGCCGCGAGGCCGGTCTCGTCCACCTTGCCTCGACGGAGGAGGATCTCACCCAGTCGCGAGGTGTTCTCCCCGGAGGTGAGGAAGGCGATGGAGCCGGTGGAGAAGTAGATCGTCTTCCTGCCCGCGCGGGAGGAGACGTAGAGGGTGCCCGTGTGGCGGTTGCAGGCGAGGGTCTGAAACAGCTCCCCGAGCCCGAAGTGTTGCAGATGACCTTTGAGCGCCATACCCGTGTCCCCGGCCGTGGTCGGGTGGTCCCGCCGTGTCCCACACCGGACCGGGGCGAGAGTGCCGGAGATCGCGACGTCCCCTCCCCGGTTCCGCCCCTCGCGCGGGATGGGAGCCCCATCTCCGCGGTGGAGGGTTACGATCGGAATCACCGAGAGCGATCTCAGTGAAGAGTACGCTGCTCCGGCGGATCGGACCAATCGCAACGGGAGGAGCTCCCCGCCTTGAAGCCCACGGCCCCCGGACTCTATGTCCACGTGCCCTTCTGCACGGTCCGCTGCTCCTACTGCGACTTCCATGTCGCCGGGTACCGGGCCGCGGTGGCGGAGCGCTATGTGGACGCCCTCCTCGAGGAGCTGGCCGCGCTGGAGGGGGAGGGCTTCCGGCCCCGGACGATCTTCATCGGCGGGGGGACCCCCTCCGTGCTCCCCCCCGACGCCTGGGGGCGTCTCCTCCGCTTCCTCGGCCGGGCGTTCGGAGGTGACGACCTCGAGGAGTGGACGGTGGAGGCGAACCCCGGGACCATCGACCGGGAGAAGGCGGAGATCGCGCGGGAGGCCGGGGTCGATCGGATCAGCACCGGCGCGCAGACCTTCTCCGCGGAAGGGCTCCAGGTCCTCGGCCGCGAGCATGGTCCCGAGGTGGTGGCCGGGGCCCATGCGTTGCTCCGGGAGGCGGGCTTCGAGCGTCTCAGCCTCGATCTGATCATCGGGTGGCCCGGGCAGACCGCCGCCGCGGTGGACGAGGACCTCCGTCGGGTGCGCGAGATCGACCCGGGTCACGTGAGCCTCTATCACCTCAGCTACGAGGAGGGGACCGCCCTCGACCGTCAGCGGCGAGCCGGACGGGTCGAGCCGCTCCCCGATCCCGAAGTGATCACCCTCGCCCGCCGCGCGTTGTCGGGACTTCGGGAGGCGGGGTACGCTCGATACGAGGTCTCCAACCTCTGCCGCTCCGGTGAGGAGTCGCTTCACAACCTGAACTACTGGCTGCGCGGGGGTTACCGCGGGGTCGGCTCGGGTGCGGCGAACTTCGCGGGGGGGGCGAGGTGGAGGAACCTCGCCGATGTCGGTGCCTACATTCGGGCGGGAGGTCGACCCGAGCGGGTCGATGTCGAGGAGATCGGCGCCGTCGGAGCGCTGGAGGAGCGGCTGTTCCTCTCTCTCCGGCTCGAGCGCGGGCTCGACATCGCGGAGTTCGAGGAGCGCGCGGGTGCTTCCCTCTCCGCGATCTGCGGCGACGCCATCGACGAGTTGGTGGGAGACGGTCTCCTCGTGAGAGGGACGGACTCACTGCGGGCCACGGAGCGAGGCTTCGAGGTCCTCGACGCCGTGATCCTGAAGCTCTGGGATGGCTGTGACTGGGAGGAGGCGAGGATCGATGGAGACACCGGACCTGATGATGCTTCTCCGGCTGGTGCGTCACCGCGGCTGGATCGATGAGGACCGCCTCGAGAGCTGGATCGCGGAGTTCCCGGGGGGGCTGACGGTGGAGGGCGTCTTCGGGCGTCTGGTCGCCGCCGGCACGATCAACTCGGCGGAGGCGGATGCGGCGCTCACGCACCTCCGCAATCGCGCCCGGGGCCTCCGTGACTCCTCGCGCGAGCGCCTGCAGCGCGATCGCAGCTTCGGTCGAATCGCTCTCGATCGCGGCTGGATCGACGGGGCGCAGCTCGAGCACGCGCTCCTCGAGCAGGCCCGCCTCCGTCGGCTCCGCCTCGACTTTCGGGTCGGGGAGGTGCTCGTGCGGCAGGGGGCGCTCGTCACCGCGCAGGTGCGGGAGATCCTCGGTGCGCAGGGGCTCGCCCTCGACACCTGTCGCGGCTGCGCCGCCATCCTCGAGCGAGGCGCCGGGGAGCCCCCCGCGGACCGGTGCCCGAACTGCGGCGGGGAGCTCCGCCCCTCGCTCTTCCTCGACCCGGTCCCGGCGGACGACATCCCGATCGAAGAGTGAGGACTACTCCCCGGTCCGAGCGGGGGACGCACTCCAGCGCGCCTCCCACTCCTCTCCTCCGGAGGAGGGGCGCAGCTCGACCCCCCGCGCCCCTCGGCGGAGCTGGCCGCGCTCGCCGAGGCTCCAGCCAGGGCCGAGCCGTGGCAGGAGCAGCGAGGCCCAGCCGGAGGGGGGGCTCTCCTCGGCCCTGTCCGGCGTGCCCAGCTCCCCGACCGCGGCACGCTCCACCTGTCGCAGGAGCGGGTCCGCTCCGCGGGCGCGTCCGCCGATGGTCCCCAGCAGCAGCTGGATGGCGAGGAGCAGCACGAGGATCACTGCCAGGAGGAACGGCAGCAGGGTGAGGGAGACGCGACGCGGGTGTCCGCTCGCGGCCCGCAGGGGCTCTCGCAGGGAGAGCACCGGGGCGGGAGGCGGCGCGACCCGGGAGAGCTGCCATCGCAGCAGCGCCCGGTCGAACGCGATCGACTCCGCGAGGCCTCGGCAGGTGGGGCACTCCTCGATGTGAGAGGGGGCCTCCCGGTCCGGCTCTTCGCAGACCCACGCCTCGAGCGCGCGTCGGCAGCCCTCCGGGAGGGTCGGCTCACCGCCGAAGTCGTCGTCGATCACCTCATGCTCCTGTCCTCGTGGTCCCGCTCCGGTCGCCGTCCGCCCCGCTGCGCCTCGATCGCGCCGCGGAGTCTCAGGTGTGCGCGGAAGATGCGATTGCGGATCGTCCCCTCCGGCTCACCGAGGAGCCGCGCGATCTGGGCGGGGCTGAGCCCCGACCAGTACCGCAGCGTGAGGACGGTCCGATACAGCTCCGGAATCCTCCCGAGGGCCTCCTGCAGGAGGAGGAGGTGCTCCTCCTCCGCGGTGGCCTCTCCTCGGTCTCTCTCCGCCGGCTCCTCCCCGGTCCGCAGGGGAGACTCCGGGCGTGCGCCGCGTCGACGATGGGCATCGATCACCTTGCGCGAGGCGATCGCGAGGAGCCAGGAGACCGCGCGCGACGGGTCGCGCAGCGTCTCCCTCTTCTCCCACCCCTGGAGGAAGGTGTCCTGAGTCAGGTCCTCCGCCCTGTCCCGGTCGGAGACCCGTTGGTGGACGAAGACGAAGATCAGGTCCCAGAGCTGCTCCACCACCCCTTGGAAGGCCGCTCGATCTCCGGAGAACGCGGCGCGGAGGTCCGCCACCGAAGGGGGAGAGGGGGGGTCGCCGTCTTTCTCCCTCGCGTCGGACCCGGCAGCTGGCATTGTTCTCCTCCCGGGCGCCCGGACGGTGGATTCTCGGAACCAGCGGGAGCCGCGCGACTCCCCTGCTTCTCTGGAGAGACGAGGAGCGGGCCCGATCGTTGCCCGATTTGACGGTGTTCCTCATCGCATCCTAGTCTTTTCCGAGGGCCCTTCGAGGGGTCTCGTTCGCAGGCACATTCTCTGGGCAGGACCGGGAACGGGAGCCATGGACAAGAAGAAGCGCAAGCAGGACCCGCAGCCGTCGGTCGACCCTCGACCGAACGATGAGCCTCTCGGGTCCACCGGGGAGAGCACCGGTGAGATGACCCAGGAGAGCGCCGAGACGGTCTCGCTCCTCCCGGTCGGCGAGGCTCCGGGGACGGAGACGGTCGCCACGGCGGGCCTCGAGGACCTCGACGATGTCCTCGTCCTCCTCCCCGAGGAGGACGAAATCGACTTCGACTCGATTCTCGTCGCCCCGTCGGCGACCGAGGCGGAGACGGACATCGATGACATCACCGAGGAGGTCACCGATGTCTTCCTCATCGAGGAGGACGCCGCGTCGTCGGAGAGGGCCATCCCGGTCCGCGCGGAGGAGGTGGGACTCCTGTCCCAGCACCCCGACCACGGGATCCTCCCCTCGGTCGGAGCCTTCTCTGTCGGGGATCTCGACGATCTGCCGGACATCGAGGATGTCGAGGACATCACCAGCCTCGTCGAGGAGGCGGACCTCGATGAACTCGCCTTTTCGGAGACCGATGACGAGGAGCTGCAGGAGTCGGCCCCGGAGGCGCCCTTCGGCTCCCTCTCCGTCCTCCTCAAGATCGCGGCGGCCCTCGTCGTCGCCTGCGGCGCCCTGTACCTCGTCCCCGGCCTGGGAGAAGCCCCCGCGCCGGTCGTTGCGTCGAGCGAGCTGACCGTCACCGAGAGCCTCGAGGCTCCGATGGGGCTGGTCGCCGCGCCGGAGAGCCTCCCCGCCGGGGGTGGAGCGATCGCCGCAGGGGTGGAGTTCCCGCCCGCGCTCCCCGCCGAGTTCGACCTGTGGATCCAGGATGTCGTCGCCACCAACTTCGGGGTCGACGCGCCCGGTGCGAGCAACTGAGGGAGCGAGAAGAACCATGAGAATCCACCACCGCGCCCCCGTCGCCCTCTTCATCGCCGCTCTCGCGCTCGCCGTGCCGGCGGTCGCCGAGGGGGGGAGCGTCTTCCTCAAGAACGGCTACATCCTGCAGGGCAAGATCGTCGAGCGGGGCGAGGGCTGTGTCGTCCTCGGCTGGCAGAACGGAACGATGACGATCGAGGATCGCTTCATCGACGAGGTGCTCCTCGACCCCTCGGAGGAAGCGGCTCTGGAGCTCAGGCGCCTGGAGGAGGAGGAGGCCCGCCTGCGCGCGAACGAGGCGGTCTTCGTCGAGTCCGCCCTCTCGCTCGGTGCCGCCGGAGTGGTCAAGCTGCCGGAGAGCTACGGCGACATTCTCGGTCCGGGCCGGACGCCGGTCATCGCGGTCGAGTCCCCGGGCGTCGATCTCGCGGAGAGTCGCTCCACGGATGAAGCAGCCGCCGTGGACCCGGTCGTCGAGACCCCCGTGGCCGAGGTCGAGCGTGTCACGGCCGCCGATTTTTCAAAAAATTTCTCACCCGGATTCGGCCTGACGATGACTGTCCCCGAGCACTGGGTCACCCACGCGGGGGAGGAGCGCGCCACCGTCGCGCATCCGGAGTCGCCGACGCGCGACTTCCTCACCATCGACCGCTGGACCGAGGGTCGCGTCGATGCCGTCGTGGCGGTGGAGACGCTCCGTCGGGCGGTGGTCACCTCGGTCCCCGGGTGCATCGCGACTCCGGTGGCCGATCGGGTCATCGGCGGGATGTCCGCTAAATCTCTGGCCTGCAGCGGAGGCGAGACCCCGCGTGAGGTCGAGCAGTATGTCATCACGAGCGGAGCCTCGGTCTGGGTGATCGGTGTCCACGCCGAGGCCTCGACCCCCCCGGAGACCCGAGAGGCTCTCCAGTCGATGCTCGCCTCGATCTCCTTCGAGTAGGCGAGCGATCGAGCGAGGGGCGGCGTCGCCATCGGCGATGCCGCCCCTCGTTTCATCTTCCTCCCGACCCTGCCTCGGCCCCTCCCGGGTCGATTCGGCATTGAACCCGAACTTGCCATTGCTACGATAAACCCGACGGTGATGGGAGATACGACCGCGAGGTCGATCCTCCGCGCCGACGAGCTTCCTCGAGAGGCCGGGACGACCCCGGAAGTCGAAGGGCTCGGACCGCGGGAGCTCCCGGCGCAGGGGAATGCCGGAGCCCGCGAAGCAGCATTGCGGAGTCGCGTCACGCAGCACCGCACGAAGCCCCATGCGTCGCCTCCATGCGGCGTGCAAGGCTTCGAGCCGTGCACCCTCTCCTCGCGGAGAGGGGGGATGAGACTCCGGACCCGCGAGGGTGGCTGCGAGGTGTCTCGGGGCGTTGCCCCCTCGGACGCCTTCAGGGGTTGGGCAACACAGGGGGAGAGTTGCTGAAGAGCAACGCCGGGCGCCGCCGAGCGGCCTCGTTCCCGACCGAGCCGACAAGGACCCCGCAGACCGCGCCGAGGGCGCAGGTCCGTGGCAGGGGTCGTGTCCTTCCCTCGCCCCTTCCTTCCGACACCAGACCCCTTCTTTCCGACTCCAGACCCCTTCTTTCCGACTCCAGACCAGGGGGCTCCCAACTGCGGAGTTCCCAACTCCTCAAGACAGCACCGCGCATCTCGGGATTCACCACGACAGGGTCGAGCACTTCGGGCTCAGGCCCCTCGGTGCTCTGCGACCGTTCGCCCGAGCGCCGTCGAGACTTCGGTCGGCGCGTTCAGGGCGGCTCCCCGCAGGGGAGGCGACTCGAGAAGTCTCTTCGCGTCGGAGTGAAAATCGAGTAAGGGATTTCGTTGAGCTCGCGTGATCCGACCTGGATCCCGCGGGTGAGCGGCTTACGGATCGAGAGAGGGAGCGTCACCCAGCGTGGGTGTCGCCCGAATCATCGACGGTGCCCTTCGGTGGGGCACAAGGCATCAGGGTTGGGGGCTCGACCCCCGGAGGAGTGCGATCATGGCGAAGAAGAAGGCGGCCAAGAAGACCGCGAAGAAGAAGACCGCCAAGAAGGCGGCCAAGAAGACTGCGAAGAAGAAGACCGCGAAGAAGAAGGCTGCGAAGAAGACGGCCAAGAAGAAGACTGCGAAGAAGGCTGCGAAGAAGACGGCCAAGAAGAAGACTGCGAAGAAGAAGACCGCCAAGAAGAAGACTGCGAAGAAGAAGACCGCGAAGAAGAAGACTGCGAAGAAGAAGACGGCCAAGAAGAAGACTGCGAAGAAGAAGACCGCCGCGAAGAAGACGGCCAAGAAGAAGCCTGCGGCCAAGAAGACCGCCAAGAAGAAGACTGCGAAGAAGAAGACGGCCAAGAAGTCAAAGTGACGAGGCCCGCCGCCGAACATCGGCCCTGGCGGACCGGGAAGAAGTCCTCAAGCTCGAGCCCCGGCACGAAGCCGAAGTACGACTTCTGGGGCTTCACGAAGTGAAGAGGACGATCCCCCCGCCAGCCGATCCAAGGCTCGGCCGTGCGGGCAGTTCTCGACTTCCTGGATCGTGGGTCCGGTCCTCCGGGATCGGTCCCGCGGGAAGGGGTGGGGGAGTCCTCCTCCACCCCTTCCTTCGTTTTTCTTCGACCCCGTTCCCTCGCTCTGGAGACGCGCCATGCCGGAGACTCCTTCCCTCGCCCAGCTGAGAGAGCGGCTCGATCAGGTCGAGGGTGTGGTCCTCTTCACGGGTGCGGGGATGAGCGCGGACTCCGGGATCCCCACCTATCGCGGCGCCGGAGGTCTTTGGCGAGGTGTCCGGGCGGAGTCTCTCGCCCATCCTCTCGCCTTTCGCGCGGATCCCCAGCTCGTCACCGACTGGTACCGTGAGCGCCGGAGGCAGATGGCGGCCGCTCCGATCCACGCCGGCCACCGGGCGGCCGCCGCGTTCTGTCGGCGGCGACCGAATCGCGTCGTCGTGACCCAGAATGTCGACGGCTTCCATCAGCGGGCCGGCTGCCCGGAGGTCCTCGAGCTTCATGGGTCGGTCTGGGTGGAGCGATGCACCCACTGCGGGGAGGAGACCCCCCTCGATCGAGAGGGGCCGCTCGCGGAGGAGGGGGAGGAGGTCCCGCTCTGCTCGTGCGGCGGACACCTCCGACCGGGGGTGGTCTGGTTCAGCGAGGGCCTCCCGGCGGAGACGCTCGGGGCCGCGGGCCGGCTCATCCGCCGAGCGGGAGCCCTGATCGTGGTGGGGACCTCCGGCGTCGTCGAGCCGGCGGCGTCCCTCGTCCGGCTGGCGCCGCCCGGCATGCTCCTCGTCGAGGTCAATCCCGCCCCTGCGATCGAAGGGGCGATCCAGCTCCCCGGCACCGCCGCGGACCTCCTCCCCCGGCTGCTGGGCGCGGAATAGCCCGCCGCGGGGCCCTCGCCGGTGTGTCATCCGGCCTCCGCCCCCGGGGGGTGGTCGGTAGAGGGGGTGGGGATCGCTTGCTACACTCCCCTCGTGTCGGAATCTCGGATCGCCACCCCATGAGGTGATCGATCCCTGCTCAGGGCTCACGTCGCGCGACGGTCGCGCCTTCCGCAAATGCGTGCATGCCTCGGGGATCCTCGGCACTGGAAGGGACCGGGCTCGTGGGCGATCCGCATCGTGCACCCGCCGCCACGCGGTCGAGAGGCAGCTGCTGTCTCCCCACCGGCACTCCTCTCCTTCCGCTCCTCCTCCTGTTGCTCCTGCTCCCCGCCTCGACCCCGCTCCCGGCTCAGCTCACCCTGAACCCCGAGCGTCTCGTCACCGCGGACGACGCGGTCGATCCGGTGATTCGCGCGTTCCAGATCGGCTCGGTCTTCATCGGTCATGTGAGCAACGGGGCGGTTCGCTTCCAGATCGGTCCTCTCCTCGAGAGCCCCGCCATTGAGCTGGTGACCCCGGGAGCGGTCTCCTCTCCACAGATCTCCATCTCCTCCGGGGGGCCGGCGCGCCTCCTGTTCGCCCAGGAGGATGTCCCCGGTCCCGGCTCGGGGATTCATGAGTCCGAGGGGCTCGCGGGGAGCTTCGGCCCGGTGATCGAGGTCGCGCCATCTCCTCAGATCGACCGGGCCCCCTCGGTCGCGAACCGCTCCGGCTTCGGCTCTCCGGATGTCGTCTGGGTGCGGGAGGACGCCGGCACTCCCCTGATCCTCCATCTGTCCCCCAGCTCCGGGTTGGTCACGGTGGGGGAGGGGGAGGCCCCCCATCTGGCCGCGGGATCCGGAGGCGATCATGAGCTCGTCTACCTGCGAGGGGGCGAGGTCCGCCATCGCTCCCTGAGCTCGGGGAGCTGGAGCGCGGAGACGACGCTCTCCTCGCCGGGGGGCGGTGTCGCGAGCGCTCCCCGCGTGGCGGTGGATGGCAACGGTGGGATCCACGTCGTCCACCTCCGAGGCGGCGCCGTGCTCTACTCGCACCGGCCGGTTGGGGGGACCGCCTTCAGCACTCCGATCTCTGTGAGCCCGGGGATCCCCGATGTGGAGCAGGCACTCCTGCTCGCCGACCCCGGGCTGGGGGGGGTGCAGCTCTTCTTCACGGCGCTCGGCGATGTGTGGCGCCGCCTCGGCGCTGCCGGTCTCCTCTTCCCCTATGAGAACCTGACGGCGACCCCCGCCGATCCCGAGGATCGTCTCGCCGCGGCGGTCGATCCCGCCGGACACGCGCACCTCGTCTACCGGAGGGCGGGCAGCCTCTGGTATCGGAACGAGGTGCCCGCGCCGACCGCCGACTTCACCCTCGATCCGGGGGGCGGCTCGCTGCCCCTCCCGGTGCAGTTCACCAGTCTCTCCGCCGGCGCGATCATCCGTCACGAGTGGGACTTCGGGGACGGGAGCACCTCGACCGAGGTCTCTCCGCTGCACACCTACACTAAGGCGGGCATCTACGATGTGACCCTCACCGTGCTCGGGCCCGGCGGCAACGACACCATGACCGTCACCGAGGCGGTGGAGGTGATCGACACCAGCAGCGCGATGCGGGTCCCCGACCTCCTCGTGCACCGCGGGGAGCCCGGGATCGTCGTCCCCGTCCTGCTCGACAACGCGGCCCCGGTGATGGGGTACCAACTCGGTCTTCGGTGGGATCCGGCCGTCCTTCAGCTGAACAGCGCGGACCTCGACCAGACCCCCGCGGGCTCGCTCACTCCCGACTTCCTCGTCATCAACTCGGTCTCCGGTCCCTCCGGCCCGGAGGCGGCCACGGTGGGGGTCCTCTTCGATCTCTACCCTCCCGCGGACGGAAGGGTGCTGCCCCCCGGAGAGGACCAGCGGATCCTGCATCTCCGCTTCGATGTCTCCGCGACCGCACCGACGGCGGCGCCGACCGCGATCGAGTTCGATGAGACGATCTCCTCCCCGCCGATCGCGGTGTCGATCACGGTGAACGGGTTCTCCCAGAGCCCCGCCCTCTCCGACGGGGTGGTCACGGTCCTGCCGGATGGCCCGCCGCCGCCGTTGCGCTTCCTTCGCGGGGACTTCGACATGGGAGGGGGGCTCCAGCTCAATGACGCGGTCTCGATCCTCGCGTTCCTCTTCACGGGGGGGCCGGCGCCCTCCTGCGCGGATGCGGCGGACCTCGATGACAACGGCCTCCTGACGATCTCCGATCCGATCTACCTCCTCTCGTTCCTCTTCGCCGGGGGGCCGGCGCCCCCCTACCCCTGGCCCGGCGTGGGCCTCGACCCCACCGCCGACTCCTTCCCCGACTGCTGATCCCGCAGGGATCGGATCGATTTCTGTTCCGCTCCCGGGCTCTCGCGCTACTCTGCCCACCGAGAGCCGATCCCTGACTTCTCCCGAAGCGAGTCTCATGCACCAAGCTCAAGCCACGAGCCCCGCGCCCCGAGCCCGCAAGGGTCTCCCGCTGCTGCTCCTGGCCTTCTCGATCCTGCTCTCCTCGTGTCGGCCTCCGCCACCGGCCGCCGACCCGAGCGACGGGGCCCCGGAGGTCGCCGAGGTGGCCCGGCAGGTGGAGGTGGTCACCGCGCGACTCGGCCTCGTTCGGGACACCATCACCGTCTCCGCCACCCTCGAGGCCCGGCATACCGTCGATGTCCCTGTGCTCGTGCCGGGCACGGTGGAGACGGTCGCGCTCCGCCCGGGAGACCGGGTGGAGGCGGGCGCCGAGATTCTGCGAGTCGAGTCCCGTCCCCTCGCGCTCGCGGTTCAGGAGCAGCAGCTGGCGCGGGATGAGGCGGTGCAGCGGGCGGCGACCGCGGAGCTGGATCGTGAGAACACCCGTTGGAGCGAGGAGATCGCCGAGCTCGCCGCGCGGAAGGCGGAGAGCGAGCTCGCCCGGATCGAGGAGCTCCTCGCCGAGGTGGGGAGGAAGGCGGTCTCCGACGAGGCGGTCGAGGCCGCGCGGTTCGCGCGCGACGAGGCGCAACTCGGACTCCAGCGGGCCCGCCTCGCCACGCGTCGTGCGGCGGGAGACAGCACCCTCGCCACCCTCGCGGTCGAGCGGGCCCGGGTCGCGCTCGATCGGGCGAGCCTCGACCTCGAGCGCGCCGTCGTCCTCGCGCCGATCTCCGGCGCCCTGACCTTCCTCGAGATCCGACCGGGGGAGCAGGTGGCCGCGGGGACCCATGTCGCGACGGTCGTCGACCCGCGCGAGCTCTTCTGCACCGTCCGCCTCCCGCAGCGCCGCCTCGCCGCGGTGCGCCTGGGGCAGGAGGTCGAGATCGAGGCGGAGACGCATCCGGGGCGGGTCTTCACGGGCGTGCTCGAGGCGATCGTGCCGGTGATCGACCCCGCCGAGGGGACGATCGAGGCGCGGGTCCGCGTCGACGGCGGCGGGGATGAGCTGCGTCCCGGCTCCTTCCTCTCCGCCCGGATCATTCTCTCGGAGCGGGAGGACGCCCTCCTCGTCCCGAAGCGGGCGAGGATCTTCGACGGCAACCTCTCGTACCTCTATGTGGTCCGGGATGGGCGTGCGCTGCGGCTCCCGATCGAGCCCGGACTGCTGACCGATGAGGAGCTCGAGGTGCGTCACCGGGGGGACTCCGACGCGGCCGGTGGCTCCCCGTCTCCCTCTCTTCAGCCGGGGGATCGGGTGATCACCCGCGGGCAGTCCCGGCTGCGCGGGGGCGAGGCGGTCGTCGTCGCGGCGATCGATGGCCGCCCCATCGGGATGGAGCAGTCCTCGCCGGATGAGAGCGCGGAGTCGCCCCCGGTCGCCGAGCCCAACCTCTCCGCCGACCGCCCGGCCCGGAGCTGACTCCGGCGAAGGACGGCTCTCCCATGGAATCGGGACACTCGAGGTGACGATGACGGCGGATCCCCCCAACGGAGGCGAGGAGGTGCGGTCGGGGCCGGACGGCAGCGGGCCGCCTCGAGGGTGGATCGCCCTCGCCGTCCACCGCCCGGTGGCGCTCCTGATGATCTTCGCCGCGGTGGGCGTCTTCGGGCTCATCTCCCTCCGCCGCCTGCCGGTCGATCTGATGCCCGAGGTGAACCGCCCCACGATCACGGTGAGGACCGAGTATCCCGGCGCCGCGCCCGAGGATGTCGAGGAGCGGGTCTCGATACGCCTCGAGAAGGCGCTCGCGGTGGTCAAGGGGCTCCGACGGGTCACCTCCATCTCCCGGGCGGAGTCGAGCGATGTCGTCCTCGAGTTCGCCTGGGGCGCCGACATGCGTCGGGCGGTGCAGGATGTCCGGGAGAAGCTGGATCAGGCGTTCCTCCCCGACGACGCGGGCAGCCCCAATGTTCTCCGCTATGACCCGCGACTGGAGCCCGTGCTTCGCATCGGGCTGGAAGGGAGCCGGGACCTCCGGACCCTCCGGCGCCTCGCGGAGGACGAGGTCGAGCGCCGACTCGAGGGGGTGGGGGGCATCGCGGCGGTCCGCGTCCGGGGCGGCCTCGAGGAGGAGGTCGCGGTCCTCGTCGACGAGGAGAAACTCCGCTCCCGCGGCATCACGATCGAGCGGATCGGACAGCGGCTCGCCGAGGAGAACCTCGATCGAGCCGCCGGTCGCCTCTACGACGGGAACACGGGGTACATCGTCCGCACCCGGAACGAGTTCCGCACGCTCGAGGAGATCGGTGAGATTCCCCTCCGGATCGATGGAGCGTCGGTCCTGCGCCTCTCCGATGTCGCCACCATCGAGTCGGGAGCGCGGGAGGAGCGCGTGCTCACCAGCATCGGGGGGAGACCGGCGGTCCAGATCGAGATTCTCCGCGAGGGGGATGCGAACATCGTCGACCTCGCCCGGCGGACCCGGGACCGTCTCTTCGGCACGCCCGAGGAGCAGCGCCGCTACCAGCGCTGGCGGGCGTGGAGCGGCGGAGGCGAGACCGGGGCGGCCGATTCCGAGGGGGCCAACTCCGTGGGGACCGGTCCCGAGGCGCAGACCTCCGGCACCCCGACCCCGGGGCGGCGGGGACGGGATCGGATCCCGACCCGCCCGGACTTCGTCGCCGCCTGGCTCCCGGCGGATGTCGGGCTCGTGCTGCTCGGCGATCAGTCGGTCTTCATCGAGGAGGCGATCACCGACCTCGAGCGGACCGCGGTTCTCGGCGGGATCCTCGCCGTGCTGGTCCTCTACCTCTTCCTCGGGCGGCTCTCCTTCACCGCGGTCGTGGCGGTCTCGATCCCGGTCTCGGTGGTGGCGACCTTCGCGCCGATGTACATCGGGAGGATCTCCCTCAACATCATGTCTCTCGGAGGTCTCGCCCTCGGTGTCGGCATGCTCGTGGACTCCAGCATCGTGGTGCTGGAGTCGATCTTCCGCGAGCGTGAGGCGGGGCGCGTCGGCGCGGACGCCGCGATCGTCGGGGGGAGGCGCGTCGCCGGCGCGGTGTTCGCTTCCACCACGACCACCGTGGCGGTCTTCCTCCCGATCGTCTTCGTCGAGGGGATCGCCGGGCAGTTCTTCCGCGACCAGGCACTGACGGTGGTCCTCTCGCTCCTCGCCTCGCTCGTCGTCTCCCTCACCCTCGTCCCGATGCTGGCCGGGCGGCTCGGCGGCGCTCTGGATTCGGGGACCTCCGCGGTCTCCGCAGTCGAGGATCGGGTCCAGCCATGGCTGCGTCTGCAGACCGCGCGGCGGCTCCGCTCGCTTCGACGCGCCGTGCCCGGGGTCGCGCTCCGCCTGCTCCTCGGCCTCGTGCTCCTCCCCTACTGGCTCCTCTCGCTCGTCCTCGATCTCCTTCGCATCGTCAGCATCGGGCTCGTCCGCGGCGGGCTCCGCCTCGGCGTTCTGGGAACCGGGCTCCTCTCCCGGGGGCTGGCCGTCATCGGGCGGCCTCTCGTGAGGCTCTGGTCCCGGGCCTATCAGGCGGTGGAGGCGCGCTATGTCGCGGGGATCCGCATCGCCCTGGGAGCCCGCTCCGCGGTCCTGCTCGCGGTGGGGGCGGTGGTCCTCCTCACCGGCTTCCTCGCCCGCGACCTCGGCTCGGAGCTGGTGCCGGAGGTGGCGAGGGGGGAGTTCACCCTTGTCGTGCGCTATCCGGTCGGCACGCCCCTCGAGACGACCGGTCGCTATGCGAGGGAGGTGGAGGAGGCGCTCGTCCCCCTGGCGGGGGTGCGGACGGTCTCCACCACGGTCGGGCGCGATCCCGAGGAGACGCAGGAGACCGAGGACGGGGAGCACACCGCGCGCTTCGCGGTACAGCTGGAGGGGGAGTCGGGAGGTCTGACCGGCGAGGCCCTCGAGGAGAGGACCATCGCCGACGCCCTCGCCCGGATCGGCCGGATCGACGACCACGAGGTGGAGGTGCGGCGTCCGACCCTCTTCTCCACCCAGAGCCCCATCGAGATCGAGCTGCGCGGACCGGACCTCGCGGTCCTCGCCGAGCTGGAGATCGAGGTGCGTGCCCTGCTGCGCACCATTCCCGAGCTGCGCGAGGTGCGGAGCACCGTCGCTGCGGGGAGTCCGGAGTACCACCTCTTCCCGGATCGCGATGCGCTCGCCCGCCACGGGATCTCGAGTGAGAGGATCGCGAGCGTCCTCCGTCGGAAGAACCTCGGGGAAGTGGTCAGTCGCTTCCGCTCCGTCGATCGGAGGATCGACATGAGGCTGCGGGTGCAGGAGGAGGACCGCGGGACGATCGGCGATCTCCTCGCTCTCGAGATCGAGCCGCGCGCGGGGGGGACCGGGATCCGCCTGGGAGACCTCCTCGAGCGCTGGGAGCCGCGGGAAGGGCCGGCGCAGATCCGCCGCATCGGGAGACAGCGCGCCGTCGTGATCTCGGCGGAGATCGCGGGGGTCGACCTCGGCCGGATCGCCGAGACGATCGAGGACCGGCTCCTCCGGGAGATCGACCTGCCCCCCGATGTCGCCGTGGAGGTCGTCGGGCAGAAGAAGGAGATGGAGAGCTCCCTCGCCTCCCTCCTCTCGGCCCTCGCGCTCGCGATCTTCCTCGTCTACGTGGTGATGGCGAGTCAGTTCGAGTCGCTGCTCCAGCCGTTCGTGATCCTCTTCACCATCCCGCTCGCCGCGGTCGGGGTCGTCCTCGCCCTCACCCTCACGGGGACGGCGCTCTCGGTGATGGTCTTCATCGGGATGATCGTGCTCGCCGGCATCGTCGTGAACAACGCCATCGTGCTGCTCGATCAGGTGAACCAGCTGCGCCGGAGGGGAACCCCGCTCCGGGAGGCGCTGGTGGAGGGGGGGCGTCGTCGCCTCCGGCCGATCCTGATGACGACGCTGACGACGGTCCTCGCGCTCCTCCCCGTCACGGGGATCTTCTCCCGGATCCCGCACCCGGCGCTCCTCGACCAGCTGCTCGGCACCGGGCAGGGGGCCGAGATCCGCGCGCCGCTCGCGCTCACGGTGATCGGGGGCCTGCTGCTGAGCACCCTCCTGACCCTCTTCGTGGTCCCCGTGGTCTACTCCCTCGTCGACCGGGAGGGACGAGCTCCGGAGGAGGCCTCGTGAGGGAGACGCTCCTCTCCCGGCTCCTCGCCCGGCCGGTGACGGTCCTCGTGCTCCTCGCCACCCTGCTCGTGGTCGGTGGCATCGCCAACGCGCGGATTCCCCGGCAGCTCGTCCCCGGCGGAATCGTCTCTCCGGTCGTCAGCGTGATGATCCCGGTTCCGGAGTCGACTCCCCGCGAGGTGATGGAGCGGGTCGCGATCCCGGCCGAGGAGCTGATCCGCACCATCCCGGGGATCCGCTCGATCCGCAGCACCTCGCGGGGAGACTTCTGCCGACTGCAGGTCGAGTACTCCGACGGGGCGGATGCCGATGTGATCTACGCCGACCTGCGGGATCGGATGGAGCGGCTCCTCCCCGATCTCCCGGAGGGCGCGGACCGCTACCAGCTCTTTCGCTTCAATCTCGAGACCGACCTCCCGGTGCTCCAGTGCGCGGTCACCTACCCCGAGGGGATGAGCTCCCCTCAGGCGCTGCTCGAGAACGTGGTGGTGCCGCGTCTCGAGGCGCTCGACGGCGTCGCTCGGGTGGAGGTGCAGGGGCTGCTCGCCCGCCAGGTCTCCATCGAGCTGATCCCGGACCGGGTGATGGCCCATGGCGTGGATGTGATGGGGCTGATCCAGCGGCTCCGCGGCGAGAACCTCATCGCGCCGGGCGGCGCGCTCGAGGAAGGGGGGCGTCGCGCGCTCCTCAGGGTGACGCGCCGGTTCGAGAGCCTCGACGAGATCCGGGCGTTCCGGGTCGATGATTCGCTGCTGCTCGGGGACATCGCCGAGGTCCTGGTCGAGCGGGGGGTCCGAGACCGCGTGGTGCGGGTCGATGGCAAGCTCTGTCACATCCTCCGCGTCTCCAAGGACTCGGACGCGAACGCGGTCTCGGTCTGCCGTCGCCTCAACGAGGTCTTCGGGCAGGAGCTCGCCCGGGACCCCCGCCTCGCGGGCTTCGATTACAAGGTCTTCTTCGACTCCGGGAAGCAGATCACGGCGAGCCTCTCCAGCCTGCGCTCGACCTGCATGACCGGGGGGCTGCTCGCCGTGCTCGTGCTCCTCGCGTTCCTCCGCCGCTGGCGGGCCACCCTCGTGGTGGCGGCCGCGATCCCGCTCTCCCTGCTCATCGCGATCGTCGCCACCGAGGCCCGGGGCGGGACCCTCAACATCCTCTCGATGATGGGGCTGACGATCGCGATGGGGATGCTGATCGACAACGCGATCGTCGTCAGCGAGTCGATCTTCCGGCGTCGGGACGGCGGGGAGCGCGCCCATCCGGCGGCGACGAGGGGGGCCGGGGAGGTGGCGCTCGCCGTCACCCTCGCCACCCTCACGACCGTCGCCGTCTTCGTGCCCCTGATCTTCATGGGCGCGGACTCGATCGTGCGACGGCTGATGGCGGAGGTGGGGCTGCCGATCTGCGCCTCCCTGCTCGGCTCGCTCCTCGTCGCGCTCGTCTTCATCCCCACCGGCACGGTCTGGCTCTGCCCCGAGGGGGCGAGCGGCGGGATGGAGGTCCGCCCCCCGGGGCGGGTCCGGCGCGGCTACCGCCGCGCGCTCGTCTGGATCCTCCGGCATCGCTTCGCGGGGATCTGCCTCTTCCTCCTCTTCGGAGCGAGCCTGGCGATCCCGAAGTCCCAGATCGACCGGACCGCGCAGCAGGGGACTCCCTCCGGGGATCACTACGTCAGCATCGAGTTCCCTCGCTCGATCTCGCTCGCGGAGGCGGACGAGCTCGTCCGCGAGCTGACCGCGGCGGTCGAGCCGCTCCGGGAGGAGCTGCACATCGAGACGGTCGCGGCCTGGTTCGGGAGCTCGAGCGGCACCCTCGCCTGCTTCCTCCGCGAGGGTCACTCGATGCCGACGGGGACCTTCCACGAGCGGCTGCGCCCCTGCCTCCCGGAGCAGGCCGGGGTGGAGCTCACGCTGGAAGGGAACGAGGGGGATCGGGAGGTCTATCGGGTGGAGGCGGTCGGTCGGGACCCCGCGATCCTCGCGCGGATCCTCCGGGAAGTGGCCGAGGACCTCCGCGGCCTCCCCGGCGTGCTGGAGGTGATCACGCCCGCGGATGAGAGCGAGGAGGAGATCGCAGTGGTCGTCGAGCGGGACCGCGCGCAGCGCTTCTCCATCAGCGCCGACCAGGTCTCTTCCATGGTGGGGTGGATGCTCCGCGGCGCTCCGTTGCCGGACTTCGAGATCGACGGGGAGGAGCTCCCCATGTGGATCCGTTTCCAGGAGCAGGAGGGGGAGGGGCTCGGAGAGCTGACCCGGGTGGAGATGTTCACCCCGGACGGGAAGAGCGTCCCGCTGAACTCGATCGCGCGCTTCGAGACCGGGCGCTCCCTGCCGGCCATCCGCAGGAGTGACCGCCAGGTCGCGAGTCGGCTTCAGGTGGTCTTCGGCTCCGAGGAGGACCAGCGGGCGGTCGAGGCGCGGATCGCCGGAGCGCTCCGCGCGGTCGAGCTCCCCGAGGGCTACACCCTCGGGACCCAGGGGGGGTCCTCCCAGCTGAGAGAGGACCTTGGAGAGCTGGCGCGGGCGGGCGCGGTCGGGCTCCTGCTCATCTTCATCATCATGGGGGTTCTCTTCGAGAGCCTCCTGCTCCCCCTCGCCGTGCTCTGCAGCGTCCCCTTCCTCTTCGTCGGCGCCTTCTGGAGCATCTGGCTCTTCGACGAGACCGTCACCGTGCTCGGGGGGATCGGTTTTGTCATTCTCCTCGGGGTGGTGGTCAACAACGCCATCGTCCTGGTCGACTGCGTCCATCGCCGACGCCGCGAGGGAGCACGCCGCTCCGAGGCGATCCTGAACGGGGCGGAGGAGCGGTTCCGCCCGATCTGGATGACCGCCCTGACCACGATCAGCGGGCTGCTGCCGCTCATCCTCGTTCCCCACGAGGGAGGTGGCTTCGACTACCGACCTCTCGCGGTGATCGTCCTCGGCGGACTCGCCGGCGCGACGATGCTCACCCTGCTGGCCGTGCCGCTCTTCTACGTCCTCTTCGACGACCTGGGGCGGTGGGGGAGGGCGCTCCTGCGAGGAGAGGTCGAGCGGTGGAGTCGGCGAGGAGGGGGCGCGGAAAGCCCGGGATCGCCCCCGCGGACGTCTTGACACCCCTCGGGACCTCCCTATGATCGCGCCATCCTCGCCTCGGAGCGGTCCAGTCGGGCTCCCTCCGGGCCTCCTCCCTCAGGAGGACCGCGCCACTTCAGAGTGGCGGCCGGGCGCCGAGGATGATCGCGAGAGACAGTCACCATGCCGAGGTGGCGGAATTGGCAGACGCGCTAGGTTGAGGGCCTAGTGGGCTTAACGGCCCATGGGGGTTCAAGTCCCCCCCTCGGCACCATCTCGCTCCTCTCTCCTTCTCCCTCCCCGACCTGCGGTCTCTTCGTCCTCTCACTGGCTCCCCCTCTCACTGGCTCCCCCTCGCCGCCGGATCCCACCCCGCGCGCGCCTCGTCGTGCCCCGGCTCCCCCCCGCGCTTCGGCCGTGGCACGACCGGCCCCGCTCATCTTCGAGGTTCTCCTCAAGTCGAGGGGGCGGCGGTACGATCCCCTCAACAGGGACTCCGCGAGTGCGGGGACCCCCGGAAGGACATCTCGATGATGCTCAGCCAGCGTGTTCGTACGATCGAACCCTCCGCGACTCTCGGGCTCAACGCGATCATTCAGAAGCTGCGCGCCGACGGGCGCGACATCGTGAACTTCTCGGTGGGGGCGGCGGACTTAGACACGCCGGAGTTCATCCGCGCCGCCGGGATCGCCGCGATCGAGGGGGGACAGACCCGCTACACGCCGGTCCCCGGCACCCCCGACCTGCGTCGGGCGGTCGCCGAGTTCGTCGGCGCGGAGCGTGGCGTCGAGGTCGCCCCGGAAGAGGTCGTCATCTGCAGCGGCGCGAAGCAGGCGCTGACCGAGGCGTTCCTCGCCCTCTGCGATCCTGGGGACGAGGTGCTCCTCCCCGCACCCTACTGGGTGAGCTATCCCGATGAGATCCGCCTCGCCGAGGCGACCCCGGTCGTGGTGACCCCCCCCGAGGAGTCCCGCTTCCGCATCACCCCGGAGCATCTCGAGCCTCATGTCACGCCCCGCACCGCCGGGCTCATCATCAACTCGCCGAGCAACCCGACCGGGATCCTCTACGATGCGGAGGAGATCGCGGCCCTCGTCGACTTCGCCGAGGCGCACGACCTCTGGATCATCTCGGACGAGATCTACGAGCGCTTCGTCTTCTCCGGATCCCTCGCCTCTCCCTTCTCCGGAAAGGGGAGGGAGCGCACGATCCTGATCAGCGGGCTGTCGAAGTCCTTCGCCTGCACCGGCTGGCGCCTCGGCTGGGCCGTGGGAGATCCCTCGATCATCGGCGGCATGTCCCGACTCCAGGGACACACCGCCTCGAACGCCTGCACGATCTCCCAGTACGCCGCGCTCGCGGCGGTGCGGGAGCCGCGGCATCCCGACCTCGACGCGATGATCGAAGCCTTCGCGGAGCGCCGCGAGGTCGCCCTGAAGCGTCTGGGGGAGATCGAGGGGCTCGACACCGTGAACCCCGAGGGCGCCTTCTACCTGTATGTCGACTTCCGACGCTTCCTCGCCTCCGGGGAGGCGACGACCTCCTTCTGCGAGAGTCTCCTCGATGAGAAGGGGGTCGCGACGGTGCCCGGCGAGGCCTTCGGAACGCCGGGCTGGGTGCGCCTCTCCTACGCGCGCTCGATCGAGGAGATCGAGCGGGGCATCTCGCTCATCGCGGACCACCTCAAGGTTCGCTGAGCCGCGCCTCCGAGGCTCGCGCGCAGCTCGCCCGGCGCCGTCGACGCCCGTCTCCTCGTGGGGGCGGGCGTCTTCGCATCGCACCCCTCCGACACCCTCGTGGATGGAGCCGGAAGTTGGGGAAACGTCTACCTCTCCGGCGCATCACGGGGCTAGAATCCGGGGGATCGAGGGACGGCGGAGAGCCGTCCGCCCCTCGACTCCTGCGACCCCGGCTCCTTCACTCTCGTGCGTCGGAAGAGGTGCTCCCTTGCTGACATTGCCCCGAACCCTCCTCGCGCTCCTCCTGCTCTTCGCGACCGGGGCGTCTCTCACCGTTCCGTCCGCGCTGGCCGGCGCCGACCCCGCCGTGGTCGATGGCGGGACCGAAGACCTCGAGAAGGCGGAGCGGGACGCTCCGATCCAGCTCGACGACGACCTCGAGGAGCTCCGCCGTCGGTTCGAGGAGGAGATGACCCGCATGCGGGAGGAGTTCCGCCGGGAGCTCGAGCGTGTCCAGCGCAGCGACGCGCGGCAGGAAGTCCGTGCGATGCGCGAGCGCCTCGCGGAGCTGGAGCGGGAGAACGCGGAGCTCCGCCGTGCGATGCGCCGGATGCGCGCCGGTGAGGGTGGGGCCACCGCGTCGGATCGACCCCCCGCGGCGGCGGATGCCCCCGCGGCGGCCGGCTCCCGCGGTCAGCTCGGCGTGCGACTGGGACCGACCGATCCGGAGGTGGCGGCGGCGATCGGCGTCGACCCGGACCAGAGCTTCCAGGTCCTCGGGGTGCAGGAGGGCAGCGCCGCCGCGCGGATGCGCCTCCGCGATGGCGATGTGATTCTCGAGTTCGACGGCCGCAGCGGAGGCGTGGATGCCTTCATCGAGCACATGACCCCGAAGCGGGCCGGAGATGAGCTCGTGCTCACCTACGCCCGCCTCCAGTCGGGGGGCGATGTCCTCCGCATCACCGGCCGCACCCAGCTGCAAGCGTGGCAGGAGCCGCCGGCCGGGGAGGAGGGCGGCGTGGTCTCCATGCCGGCGATCCGACTCACCCCGATGCCGCCCCCGCCCCTCGAGCCTCCCCCCCGGACGGGTGGGGGCCCGGTCACCTTCGGGGTGACGGTCGAGGAGAGCGAGAACGGTCGCGGCGTGATCGTGACCGACGTGACCCCCGGAGGGAACGCGGCCGCGGCCGCCCTCGAGGTCGGGGATCGCATCTTCCTCTTCGCCGGCGAGCGGGTCCTCCGGATCGAGCGGCTCGCCGCGGTGCTGGGCACCGTCGAGGGAGGGCAGGAGGTCGTGGTCGGGTTCGCCCGCGGCGACCGCCGCTGGATGAGCCGTGTGCGCCTCGCGGGCGCGGGCGGCACACCCGAGCGCATCGAGGGTCCGGTCCCCTTCCAGCGAGAGGGAGAGGCGCCCGCTCCCCCCGCCCCCCCCTCTTCCGCCGGGCCCGGGTTCCTCGGGGTCGTCCCGGAGGAGAGTGACAATGTCGTGAGCCTCGCCGAGGTCCTCGCCGGCGGGCCCGCCGCGACGATGGGGCTGCAGGCGGGGGATCGCCTCGTCAACGTCGCGGGTCGGCGGATCCGGAGCATCGACGATCTGCGTGACGCGCTCTCGGGGATGAAGGCCGGAGAGTCGATCCGGATCGTCTACCGTCGGGATGGCGCGCGGGCGGTCGCGAGCGGGACCCTGGGCACGCCCCCCGCGGATGACGATCAGTCGTCGGTGCCGGCGCCGGCGTCCCCCCGCCCCGCCGATGGAGCCGGAGCCCGCCCCAGCCTCGGTGTGGTCGCCGAGCTCGTCGATGGGGTGGTGGTCCTCACCGGCTTCAGCGGAGGAAGCCCCACGGCGGCCGCCGGGGCCCGGGTCGGGGACGCGATCGCCCGCATCGCGGGGAGCCCGGTGGAGGGCTTCGAGACGATCATCGCTGCGCTCGAGGCCGCCGCTCCGGGAGATCGCCTGCCCCTCACCCTCCTGAGGGACGGGCGACCGATCGACCTCCGAGTCCAGCTCGGTGTCCTGCCGGTCGTCGAGGAGGAGCCCGTGGTCGAGATCGGAGAGGAGACGAGCGCTCTCTCCCCGCTCGAGTCGACCCGTCGCCCCTATGTGGGAGTCGAGGTCGAGGAGCGTGGGGATGGGGTCTGGGTCGTCGCCGTTCACGGGGACTCTCCGGCGCGCGCGGCCGGGCTGCGGGGTGGAGATCGGATCCTCGCCATCGGCAGCCGCGATGTGATCGACCTCCCGTCGATGCGGGACGCCGTCCTCTCCCTGCCGCACGACGCGGCGACCGGCTTCACCATCCTCCGTGAGGGCCGCACCACCGACCTCGAGGTGACGCCGACCCCTCGCTGAGGATCGGACCCCGTCCTTGACCGGCTCTCCCTCTCCCGACGCCGTCGGCGGCTCCCCCGCGGAGCACTCCACCCCGGTCCGCATCGCCCTCATCGGGCTGCGTGCGACCGGCAAGTCGACGATCGGAGCCCGACTCGCCGAGCGGCTCCGGCTCCCCTTTCACGACAGCGATCAGCTCCTCGCCGCGCGCGGTGCTTCCCCGTCCCGCGTCCTGCGGGAAGAGGGGCTCGCGAGCTTCCGCGCCCGGGAGAGCGCGGTCGTGCGTGAGCTGGCCACCCAGCCGCGAGGGGTGCTCGCCCTCGGCGGGGGGGCGATCGAGAGCCCGGAGGTGCGGGCCGCCCTCGCTCCCTGGGCGCGGGTGCTCCTCGACGCTCCGGATGAGGAGCTGCTGCGGCGCATGGCCTCTGCGGATGCGCCGGAGCGCCCGCCCCTGACCGATCTCTCTCCGGCGGAGGAGCTGGGCCGGCTCCGCGCCGAACGGGCTTCCCTTTACACCTCTCTCGCCACGGTGATGATCCGCACGGAGGATTGCAGCGTGGACGCGGTGGTCGACCGGATCATCGCCGGACTCGATTCCGGGGGGGGAGGGGCGCGGTGAGCGGTCCAGAGGACATCTTCACCATCTTCAGCCTGCTCCTCGGGGGGTGCGTCGGGAGCTTCCTGAACGTCTGCGTCTTCCGTATCCCCCGCCCCGGGCTCTCCGTCTGGCGTCCACGAGGCTCCTTCTGCCCCGCCTGCGAGACACCGATCCGCGCGACCGACAATGTGCCGGTGCTCGCCTGGGTCCTCCTGCGTGGGCGATGCCGGGCGTGCGGCGTGCGGATCCCGATCCGATATCCGCTCATCGAGCTCCTCACCGCGCTGATGTTCCTCGCCCTCTGGTTCGGGTTCGGGCCATCGGGACTGGAGGAGCTCGCCCAACCCGCCGCGTGGGTACCGGTCCTCTTCTGGTGGGCGGTCTTCTCCACCCTGCTCGTCATCTCGGTGATCGACATCGACCTGCAGATCATCCCCGACGAGCTCAGCGTCACCGGTGGTGCCCTCGCGCTCCTCGTCGTGCCCTTCGTGCCGGGGGTTCCCCACGATCTGTGGCTGGTGGAGCCGATCTTCAACGCCGCCGCCGGGGACCGGGTCGGCGTCGCGCCGGACACTCCCCTCCTGATCGTCCTCCCCGGTGCCCTCCTCCTCGGAGCGGGGGGGATGTTCCTGATGCGTCGCTTCAACCGCGACTACGAGGGACGGGTCCGGAGCTGGTGGGAGACCCGCTGGGCGGGGGCGGTGGGGCTCGTCGTCGGTGCGCTGGTCGGGCTGGCGATCGCGGCCCCGGCCCGCCTCGGGGCTCCGGAGGCCCGCGCGGCGGTCGCCGCCCTGCTCGGGGCGGGGATCGGCGCCGGGACGATCTACGGCATCGGTCGGATCGGGAGCATGATCGCCCGCAAGGAGGCGATGGGCTTCGGCGATGTGAAGCTGCTGGGCTTGCTGGGGGCTCTCGTGGGCGCCAAGTTCGTGCTCTTCACGATCTTCCTCGCGAGCTTCCTCGGCTCGGTGATCGGTCTGGGGATCCGCTCCGTGACCCGGAGCAGCACGATCCCCTTCGGTCCGTTCCTCTGCGCGGGGGCGGTGATCCTCATTGTCGCGGGGGCGCGGGTCGACAGCGCCATCGAGTGGTATCTCCGGCTCCTCCAGCCCTGAGCCTCGGCGCGCCGGCGGGGAGGCGCTCGGCCCCTTGGGGGCGAGCCCTTGCCGCGCTTCCTGCCCCTCATTAGAGTGCCTCCACGCCGGTCTCGCTCTTCCCTGGGTCGGGGAGCGAGGAGCACCCCGCCGTCGCGGGGGAACGCGGGTCGGGAGGTCCGGCGTCGGACTGCGCGACTCGCGGGGGAATCGCCGGCTGGGAACTCCGGACGGACGGACAGCACGCCATGACATCGAGGAAGTCTCTCTCTCCCCCCCCTGGCCTTCGTCTCTCGCTCACGCTCCTCACCGGCCTGCTCCTCGCGAGCACCGTCGGGTGCGGGCTGACGAGCCCGCAGCGCGAGGTCGACTACTACAAGCAGCAGCTCCAGCTCTCCGAGGACCGGGGACGCCGGATGGAGCTCGAGCTCGCGGACCTCGAGCGTCGCAGCCAGCAGTGGTCGATCGAGAACGCGTCCGCCCGCGAGGAGCTCGCGGCGATGCGACGGGAGCTCGCGAATCTCGAGGCGGAGGCCGCGACGCCGGAGGACCTCGGCGAGACGGTCGCGATCGTCCCCGCCGCCACCCCCGACGACCTCGACCTCCTCGAGCTCGCCGAGATCGATGGCGTGGAGGTCTCCCGCGGCGTGGACGATGAGATCCGCCTCACCCTCCAGGACCAGATCCTGTTCCCGGCGGGGAGCGTGAAGATCCGCAAGGATGGCGAGCAGGCGATCCTTCGCATCGCCGAGACCCTCGGGACCCGCTTCGGGGGCTGCGAGATCCGCATCGAGGGGCACACCGACAGCACCCCGCCCCGCCGGGTCCGGGACCGCTACCCCACGAACTGGGAGCTCTCGACCGCGCGCGCCTGCGTCGTGCTCCGCGAGCTGCTCGACAGCGGTGTGGTCGACCCCACCTCCGTGGTCGCGACCGGCTACGGGGACCAGCGTCCGATCGACACGAACGAGACGAAGGAGGGACGGTCGCGGAACCGTCGGGTCGAGGTGATCGTCCTCGATCACTGAGCCGACCTCCCCGGCGCCTGCGGATGATCGGAACATGAGGGACCCCGGGGCGCGGCGACGCGTCCCGGGGTCCCTTCTCCTTCTGCAGGGAGGCGCCGCCTCGAAGGGTCGGCCGGGTCCGGCCGGGCTCGAGGGTCCGATGCCGAGATTCGGCGATTGTCGCCCGCTCCGCGCCTCTCCTCCCCCCGCCCTCTTCCCCGCCCTCGCTCCGGTTCGCCGCTTCCGGAACCCGATGCTAGTCTTCGAGAGACAAAGATTGTCAGGCGGTCCCTCCGCGGTGCGGAGAGGGCGGCCTGGTCGCTCGGGAGACAGCAGAAGGAGAGCCGGCGTGGTATCCCTCGAAGAACTCGTGCAGCAGCTGGTGGAGCGCGGAGGTTCCGACCTTCATCTCTCCGCGGGAAGTCCGCCGATGATGCGGATCAACGGTCGGCTCGTCGGGACCGACTCCGAGGTCCTCGACCCGGAGACCTCCAAGAAGCTCATCTACTCGATCCTCGACAACGAGCAGATCCGTCAGTTCGAGAAGGAGCAGGAGCTCGACATGGGCTTCGGGATCTCCGGGCTCGGACGGTTCCGTACGAACGTGCTCTACCAGCGGGGCTCGGTCGGCGCGGTCCTCCGGGTGATCCCGGACCGGATCCCCGCCATGGAGCAGCTCGGGCTGCCGGCGGAGGTGCTCGAGCAGATCTGCATGAAGAAGTCGGGTCTCGTCCTGGTGACGGGAGCGACCGGGAGCGGCAAGTCGACGACCCTCGCGTCGATGATCGACTACATCAACACGCACCGGAACGACCACATCGTCACGATCGAGGACCCCCTCGAGTTCGTGCACCGCAACAAGAACTGCCTCGTCACCCAGCGTGAGGTGGGGACCGACACCTCCGCCTTCGTGAGCGCCCTCCGTCGGGTCCTCCGTCAGGATCCGGACGTGATCCTCGTCGGAGAGCTCCGCGACCTCGACTCGATCAGCGCCGCGCTCACGATCGCGGAGACGGGTCACCTGACCTTCGGCACCCTCCACACGATCGATGCGGTCCAGAGCATCAACCGCCTCATCGACGTCTTCCCCGCGCACCAGCAGCAGCAGGTGCGCACCCAGCTCAGCTTCACGCTGGAGGCGACGATCTGCCAGCAGCTCGTCGCTCGCGCGGATGGAAAGGGGCGGGCCCTCGCGGCCGAGACCCTGATCGCGACGCCGGCGGTCCGCGCGCTGATCCGGGACGACAAGGCGCACCAGCTCACCTCGATCATCCAGACCGGCTCGAAGGTCGGCATGCGGACGATGAACCAGTCGCTGAACGAGCTCTATCGCACGCGTCAGATCACCTTCGAGGAGGCGATCTCGCGCTCCAACGATGTCGAGGAGCTGAAGCGCGTCTTCCAGCGCCAGAGTTGATCGGACCCCGATGAGCACCACCAGCAAGTTCAACCGACGGCTCGGGAAGATCCTCACCCAGTTCGACCTGGTGAGTGAGGAGGCGCTCGGTGACGCGATGGAGAAGGTCACGCCGCAGCGCTCCCTGACGGAGGTCCTCGTCGAGGGCGGGACCGTCGAGGAGGGGGACATCCTCTCCGCGCTCGCCCGCGAGACCAGCTTCCCGCCCATCGACATCACCAAGCTCGTGGCGGATGAGCCCCTGGGGGAGTACCTGCCCGAGCATCTGGCGAAGTACTACAGCGTGGTCCCGGTCGCGAAGGTGGGCCGCACGCTCACCCTCGCCGTCTACGATCCCTTCGACATCGTCAAGTTCGACGACATCGCGATGGTCACCTCCTGCAACGTGAAGCCGGTCCTCTCGACCGACTATCGCATCCGGGAGGCGATCCCCGAGGTCTACAACGCCACGGGTCGTCGGATGGAGGAGCTGCTCGACGGGATGGGGACGGACCCCGAGCTGGAGATCAGCGAGTCGGGGGTCGCCGACGAGGAGCTCGACGACCTGAGCCTCGAGGGCGGCGACACGCCGGTGGTCAAGATCGTGAACCACATCATCTACCAGGGGATCCGCGACCGGGCCTCCGACATCCACATCGAGCCGTTCGACAGGTCGGTGAGGGTGCGCTACCGGATGGATGGTGTCCTCCGGGAGTCGGTCTCGCCTCCCACGAAGCTGCACAGCTCGATCGTCAGCCGCATCAAGATCATGTGCGGCCTCGACATCGCGGAGCGGCGGGTCCCCCAGGACGGGAAGTTCCAGCTTCGCGTCGACGGGCGTCAGGTCGACTTCCGGGTCTCCACGCTCCCGACGGTGCACGGCGAGAAGGTCGTGCTCCGGATCCTCGATGCCTCGAACCTCGCCCTGAACCTCGACACCCTCGGCTTCGAGGAGAAGTGCCTCTCCGACATCCGGAGCGCGATCAACGTGCCCTACGGGATGCTGCTCGTGACCGGACCGACCGGGTCGGGGAAGTCCACCACCCTCTACTCGTGCGTCACCGAGGTGATGAGGCCGGACGACAACATCGTCACGGTCGAGGACCCGGTCGAGTACCAGCTGGACGGCGTGATCCAGGTCCCGGTGAACAACAAGCGGGGGATGACCTTCGCCGCCGCGCTGCGCTCGATCCTCCGACAGGACCCGGACACGGTGATGATCGGGGAGATCCGGGACCTCGAGACGGTCGAGATCGCGATCAAGGCCGCGCTCACCGGACACCTCGTCTTCTCGACCCTCCACACCAATGACGCACCCTCCACCGTGACGCGGATGATCGACATGGGAGTGGACCCGTTCCTCGTCGCCTCCGCGACCCAGTGCATCGCCGCCCAGCGCCTCGCCCGTCGCCTCTGCAACGAGTGCAAGCGACCGGTGGAGGGGGCGGCGACCCCGGAGCACCTGCTCGAGCTCGGCTTCCTCGAGTCCGAGCTGGAGGGGCTGGAGCTCTTCGAGGCGGTCGGCTGCGGCCGCTGCTCGAACGGCTTCAAGGGTCGCTTCGCCATTCTGGAGACTCTCGCCATGACGGAGGAGCTGCGCCGCTGCGTGATCTCGGGAGGCGATGCCCTCGAGATCCGCGATGTGGCGCTCTCCCAGGGAATGATCACGCTTCGGAGAGCCGCCCTCATGAACGCGATGCGCGGGAAGACCTCGATCGACGAGGTCCTCCGCGTCACTCGGGACTGATCCCGGCAGGAGACCCAGATGAAGACCTTCCAATACAAGTCGAAGAACCAGCAGGGCCGGGCCATCGCCGGCGTGATCGAGGCGGAGAACGAGACGGAGGCGGTCTCGGAGCTGCGCCGTCGCGGCCTGACCGTGACCGCGATCTCCGTCCGCAAGGGCGGCTCCTCCAACTCGGCCGGCTCCTCCCTCTTCAGGATCGGCCGCGGGAGCTCCGGCGGGAAGCGTCGCGCCACCGGGCGGATCCGCTCCATCGACATCGCGGTGATGAGCCGCCAGCTGTCGACGATGGTCGCGGCGGGGATCCCCATCCTCGAGGCGCTGGAGGTGCTCTCCGATCAGAACGAGAACCCGCAGCTCTCCGAGGTCCTCGGTGAGGTCGCCGCGGATGTCCGCGCAGGGAAGGACCTCTCCGCCGCGACCGCGCGGCATCCGAAGGTCTTCAGCGACATCTTCGTGAACATGATCCAGGCGGGGGAGGCGAGCGGACAGCTCGACATCGTCCTCAGCCGTCTCGCCGACTACATGGAGGAGGCGGAGACTCTCCGCAGCGAGGTGAAGTCGGCGATGACCTATCCCGTCATCTCGCTCTTCATCGTCACGGGGATCAGCGTCTTCCTGCTGGTGGGGGTCATCCCCCAGTTCAGCGACATGTTCTCCACTATGAAGGTGGAGCTCCCGGCGCTGACCCAGTTCGTCCTCGGCCTCTCGAACAGCCTGCGGGAGTCGCTGGGGCTCTGGGCCCTCGGCTTCGCGGCGATGATCACCTGCCTCGCCCTCTTCCTTCGGACCGAGCGCGGGCAGTGGGTCCGTGATGCCTGTCTGCTGAAGATCCCGGTCTTCGGACCGCTCTTCGTGAAGGTCTCGATCTCGCGCTTCGCTCGGACCTTCGCCACGCTGATCTCCAGCGGGGTGCCGATCCTCGGGTCCCTCGAGATCGTGCAGCGCACCGCGGGGAACCGCCTGTACGCCGATGCCATCGCCCGGGCGAGCGAGTCGGTCCGCGCGGGGGACACCCTCGGCGAGCCGATGGCGAAGACCGGGATGTTCCCGCCGATGGTCACGCGGATGATCGGGATCGGGGAGCGCTCAGGATCGCTCGAGCAGCTCCTCGAGAAGATCGCCGACTTCTACGACCAGCAGGTCCGGTCGACGCTCAAGGCGCTCACTTCCCTGATCGAGCCGATCATGATCACCACCATCGGCGTGATCGTCGGCGGCATGGTCCTCGCGATCTTCCTGCCGATCTTCAAGATGATCGGGAGCATCAACAAGTAGCCATGAAGAGCGTGCCGGCCGCGACGAGCGAAGTGACGATCCTGGGGGGGAGCCGTGGTCCGAGCGAGGACCCCGGCTCCTTTCTGATCCTGTCCGAGAGCGTGATCCTCGTGCTCGCGGCGGTCCTCACCGTGGGACTGGACGCGGCCGGGGTCCTCGTCTCGCCCGGGCCCACTCCGCTCGTCTGGTCGATCCTCGTCCTCTGGTTCGGGTTCCTCATCCTGGGGAGCCTCCTCCTGCGAGGCACGGCTCACGCTCCCCGTCGGCTCGTGGGGGACCTGACCTTCTGCCTCTCCCTGGTCGTCCTCTCGGGAGGGGTCGACTCGTACCTCCTCCCGATCCTCCTCGCCTGCGTGGCGCTGGCCAGCAGCCAGCTCGGCCGGGCCCGGGCCCTCACTCTGGCCGCGGGCTCCTGCGGGGTCCTGCTCCTCGTCACCCTCGGCCGCCAGCAGGGCTGGGTCGGGCCGGAGCTCCTGCTCGCCGCGGGGCACGCGGAGGGAGTGTCGGGGGACTCGTGGCTGAAGCTCCTCACTCTCGGCACCGCGATCCTCGCCGTCGGGCTCCTCGGGGTCCGCCTCGGGGATGGCCTCCGAGAGGCGAGGCGGATCAACGAGCTGATCGCCCGCTCCATCGGGGAGGGGGTCGTGATCCTCGACGATGCCGGTCGCTTCGTTCACGTGAACCCCACCGCGCTCGACATGCTGGGCTTCCCCGAGGATCAGCCGTGGCAGGGACGACCGGTCCGCGGCCTGCTGCGACGGGAGGATGACGACGAGCTCCGGACGGTGCTGGAGGAGCCTCGGAGCGGTGAGCGGAAGGTCGTCTGTCGCGTCGGGAGAAGCCAGGAGCTCCCGGTCTGGCTCTCCGCCCGACGGAGCGCTCCCGAGCACGCGTCGGGGGGCTACTGGGTCTTCCGGCTTCGCGACCGGACCCTCGAGGAGCGCGCGAGCCGCGCGGAGGCGCGGCTCCAGCATCTGGAGGAGCTCGAGGACCTCGCGCTCGGGCTCGCCCATGAGATCCGGAACCCCCTCGCCTCGATCCGGGGCGGGGTGCAGGAGCTCGGCAGCGGCCGCCTCGGACCGGAGCAGGTCGAGCGGCTCACGGGGATCATCCTGAGGGAGTCCGACCGCCTCGACCGGACGGTCAGCCAGGTGATGGAGTACTCCCGGGTCCGCGCCGAGCCGCGCGTGATGCGGGTGGACCTGCTCGGCGTCCTCGACGAGGTGATCGAGGTCCTGGGTCAGCGGGCGGACGCCCGCGGAGTGGCCTTGGTCCGGGAGGTCGGCGACGGCGTGGACGCGGTCATCGAGGGGAGCCGCGACCAGCTGACGAAGGTCTTCCTGAACCTCGGGATCAATGCGCTGGAGGCCGGCGCGGGCCGGGTCCGCTTCCGGCTCACCGCCGAGAGCGGGGGTGGGCTCGACCTCGTCGTGGAGGACGACGGGTCGGGCATGGATGAGGAGACCCGGGCTCGGGCCTTCAACCCCTTCTACACGACGAAGACGCGGGAGGGCGGGCTCGGGCTCGCGCTCGTCCGCAAGATCGTCGAGGGACACGAAGGGTCGATCGAGATCGAGAGCGAGAGGGGAGGGGGAACCCGGTTCCGGCTGTGGTTCCCCGCGTGGACCGCGGAGCCGAAGGAGTCGCCGACCGGCGATGCCGACGGATCCGAGGTCGAGGTGCACGACGAGAGTCCCCGAACGGTGGGAGCGACGGAATGAACGAGAAGAGCCGGCTGGACGTCCTGATCGCGGACGACGAGGAGGGCATGCGCGCCCTCATGGAGACGATCCTCGAGGGCTTCGGGCTCACGGTGCGTGCCGTGGCGAGCGGAGCAGAGGCCGTGGCGGTCATCGAGGACGAGCGCCCGCGGGTCTTCATCCAGGACCTCCGCATGGGCGGGCTCGATGGCATGGAGCTGCTCGAGCGTGCGAAGGCGATCGACCCCGAGCTGCCGGTGATCGTCATCACAGCCTACTCGACCTGGGGGACCGCGGTCGAGGCGATGCGCCTCGGCGCCTTCGACTACCTGAAGAAGCCCTTCGACACCGATCACATCCGCACCGTGGTCGCGCGCGCCCTGCAGGTCTCCGAGCTGCCTCCCTCCGACGGGGCTCCACGCAGCGCGATCGTCGGAAACACCCCGCCGATGCGGGCGGTCTTCGACAAGGTCAAGATGGTCGCGCCCACCGACTCCACCGTCCTGATCCACGGGGAGAGCGGCTCGGGCAAGGAGCTGGTCGCCCGCTCCTTCCACGCGGCCTCACACCGCGCGGACGGCCTCTTCGTCGCGGTCAACTGCTCCGCCTTCACCGACAGCCTCCTCGAGAGCGAGCTGTTCGGGCACACCCGGGGGGCCTTCACCGGGGCGGTCGAGGATCGGAAGGGACTGTTCGCGACCGCGGACGGCGGGACCCTCTTCCTCGATGAGGTGGGGGACATGAGCCTCTCCACCCAGGTCAAGATCCTCCGGGTGCTGGAGGAGCGTCGCGTGCAGCCGGTCGGTGGGGATCAGGAGGTCCCGGTCGATGTGCGGATCATCGCGGCGACGAACAAGGACCTCGAGGAGGAGGTCCGGGCGGGCCGCTTCCGGGAGGACCTGTTCTACCGCCTCAACGTCATCCCGATCGACCTGCCGCCCCTGCGGGACCGGACCGACGACATCCCGCTGCTCGCCGGGCACTTCCTCGCGCGCTACGCGAGGGCCATGGGGAAGCCGGTGCGCGCGATCTCCGAGGAGGCTCAGGTCTCGCTCATGGAGTACTCGTGGCCCGGCAACGTCCGTCAGCTGGAGAACGTGATCCAGCGGCACGTGGCGCTCTGCTCGGAGGACACGATCGAGTCGATCGACCTCTCCGGCAAGGAGGGGACGATCTTCGCCCGCAAGGGCGCGGAGAACCCGGAGCTCCTCGGGTCGAGCGCTCCGCGGACGAGGGAGTCCGCTTCCGCCTGCGCCTCGGGTCCCGCCCGCGGAGAGGCGGACCCCTTCGTGATCCCCGAGGAGGGGATCATCCTCGACGACGTCATGGATGAGCTCGAGCGGAGCTTCCTCCTGCAGGCACTCGAGCGGACCGATGGGAACCTGACCCAGGCCGCGAAGGTGCTCGGGATGTCCTACCGCTCGATCCGCTACAAGGTGAAGAAGCTCGGAGTCCGGGACAGCCTGAGCCGGTAGCGGCAGATCGAGGACCGCAGGTCCGGGGACCGGGGAGGTTCGAGTGTTGGGGAGCACCGTGGGCATGGAGGCGAATCGCGCGAGTCGCCTCGGGCGCTGGCGCTGGCGCTGGACGCCGGCGGCGACGCTCCTCTCCTTCGTCGCCCTCCTCTGCATCGGGCAGCACTTCCTCGCGATCCAGCCGAACGGTGACCCGGGTCCGGGGCGCGGAGTCGAGCAGCGGCTGCTCCTCGATGGCCTCGCCGCCTTCGACGCCGCCCGTCACCTCGCGCGCGAGCCGGGAGCACCCGCCGCCGCCGGCCGAGCCCTCCTCATCGATCGACCGGTCGGGGCTCTCCTCTCCTTCTCCGGGGTGGGGATCGGAACCCTGCGCTTCCTCCCGGGCCTGGCGGCGCTCCTCCTCGCCTTCGCGGCTGCGATGCGCCTGCGCCGTCGACACGGCGATGGCGTCGGACTCATCACCGCGGTGGTCCTGCTCCTTCACGGCTCCGTCCTCGCGTGGGCCCGGACACCCTCCGTCATCCCGCTGGTCTGGCTCACCGCGCTGGGGCTCATCCTGCTCGGCGCGCGGCGAGGGTCCGCGTCCCCATGGCTCGCGCTCCTCCTGACCGCGCTCGCCGCGCGGTGGGTGCACCCCACGGTCGCCTTCGTGGCTCCGGCGCTGCTGATCGAGGGTGGACTCCGCCTCGGGAGCGTCCGTCGGTTCCTCAGCGGGATGCCCCATCCGGCGGCGCTCATCCTGCTGACCGTGACGACGCTGAGCTGGGTCGGTCTCCCGCTGGAGGTGCGGGACCGCTGGGTGGGGGCGCTCCTCGGCTCCTCCGTCCCCTCCGCGCCCCCGCTCCTCGCCGTCCTCCCGGTCGCGCTGCCCCTCGCCTGGATCGGTTTCCTCCGGTGGCTCGGCTCCGCGAGCGGTGCCTTGCGAGCGGGCCGCTCCTTCGAGCGGCTCCTCCACGGCGCGGTGTGGATTCCCCTCGCGCTGCGCGCGTCCCAGGGGAGGCTCGATGCCGCGAGCGGCGCGGAGCTGATCCCGTTCATCCTACTGCTCGCGATCTCGATGCTCGCCACCTCCGGGGGGCGGGCGCGCCCGCTCCCCCGTCTCGGCGCGCGGGGAGCGCTCCTGAGCTACGGCGGCATCCTCGGCACCCTCGGGTGGATCGGCCAGCTCGGACCGACGGTGGGAGCGCTCGAGGCGCCGGTGCGGGTCCACCCGCCGGAGATCCTCATCGCGAGCGGCCTCGCCCTCCTCCTCGGCGTCCTGGCGGCGGAGCGCTCATCGCTGCGTCGTGCCTCGGCCCGTGGCGCGGCGCTCCTGCTCGTGATCCCCGGGATCTGGTGCTCCCTCCAGCTCGTCGGGCATCCCGGGGGGACCTGGGTCAGCGCCTCGGAGGGGGTGGAGCGTGCCCTGCTCCCGAGCCATCGGGCGGGGGGACCATGGGCCCGGATCGTGAGCCTCGAGAGCGACCTCTCCTGGTGTCTCTCGGAGGGAGAGGCGACCCACGTCCTGCGGAGCGATCCCGGAGACGGAGAGAGAATCGGGCGCTTCTCCGCGCTGGGCACCAGCGTGGAGCTCGTGCGACGCCCCGATGCCGAGGCGCAGCGCAGCGCCTTCGAGGAGGGACGACGCCAGGAGCAGCGGGGTCATCTCCACGCGGCCCGGCAGTCCTACTTCCTCGTCCTCCACGCCGACCCCCGGCACTCCCCCTCATGGGAGCGGGTGGCGGAGACGTTCTGGCGGGAGGGGGATGGCGAGAACGCCTACTGGTGCCTCCTCAACGCTCTCCTCGGGGCTCCCTCGAGCGGCTCGGTTCGCGCGGGGCTGGCGCGGATCTACCTCGCCCATGGCCGGCCGGAGGAGGCGCTCATGCACCTCGAGCAGGCGATCCGCGTCGGCGTCACTCCGGAGGAGCTCGCCCCCCTGGAGCGGCACCTCGTCGGAGGCCGATCACCCTCCGCCCCCTGAGTCCCGCTCCGGCGGAGCGGGGAAGAGGGAGGGCTCCGCGGCCGCTCCCCCGAGCGCTCCCTCGTGTCGGAGGAGCGCCCGCTTCGTGGCCAGCACCCCCGTGAACCCCCCCAGTCCGGCCCCCGAGACGACCCGGTGGCAGGGGATCCGCAGGGGCAGCGGATTCCGGCCGCAGGCGCCCCCCACCGCGCGCGCCGCTCCGGGACGACCGATGGCCCGCGCCAGCTCTCCGTAGGTGCGGGTCTCGCCGGGGGGGATCTTCGCGATGCTCCTCCAGACCTCCCGCTGAAACGAGGTCCCGGGAAGGAGCTCGAAGGGGACGCGCCAGGAGGTCCGCCCGCTTCTACCATAGGCGTGGAGTTCCTCGAGGAAGGCGCGCAGCACGGGGTCAACATCCCGTCGCTCGACCCGGAGGCCGGGCTCGGCGAGCTCTCGTCGGATGGAGGCCAGGGCGTCCGCCGGCGCGTGGTCGAGGCGGATGGCGACCAGGCCTCGCTCCGTCGCGGCGAGGCTCACCGGCACCCGACGGTCGGGGAGCCGGAGCTCCGTGTGGACGAGGGAGAGGCGGATCGAGGTGGGGGGGGAAGCGCTTGTCGGGTCGACGGCCATGGCTATCATCTCCCCCCATGATGGAATCCGAGTCGGCCTCCGGAGCGAGCCTCAGCCCCGCGGAGGACATCCTGCAGGAGCCCCCCGCGATCGAGGTGGAGGGGCTCACGAAGATCTACGGAGCGGATGGCGGCGACTCCCCGATCCACGCCCTGCGTGCGGTCGAGCTGCGCGTGCCGCGCGGCGAGGTGTTCGGACTCATCGGCCCGAATGGGGCCGGGAAGTCCACCCTGATGCGGATCCTCGCCACCCTCGAGATCCCGACCTTCGGTCGGGCCCGGGTGCTCGGTGAGGACACCTGGACCTCCCGCCTCAGGATCTGCCGACAGATCGGGTTCATGCCCGAGCTGTTCTACCTCTATCAGGAGCTCCGGGTCGAGGAGTACCTCGCGTTCTTCGCTTCCGCCTACGACCTGCCGCCGGCCGGGAGGGCGAAGGCGGTCGAGGATGTGATCGAGCTCACCGACCTCGGCGTCCGCCGCGACAGCTTCTGCGGCTCCCTCTCGAAGGGGATGCGTCAGCGCCTCCTCCTCGCCAAGACCCTCCTCCATGACCCCGAGCTCCTCATCCTCGACGAGCCGACCTCCGGCATGGACCCGCAGGCGAGGATCGAGTTCCGGAACATCATCCGCACCCTGTCGAAGCTGGGGAAGACGATCCTGATCTCCAGCCACATCCTCTCCGACCTCTCCGCCTTCTGCTCCTCGGTGGGGATCATGGAGCAGGGACGGATGCGGGTGAGCGGGACCGTCGAGGAGATCTCCCGGGCGCTCGCCCTCGTCGATCAGGTCCAGGTCGGCTTCCTCGGCCCTCCCGGTCCGCTCCTCGACGCGCTCGAGGAGTTCGAGGGCGCGAGCGCGGTCGAGCTTCGCGATGGGTGCGTGCGGTTCGGATTCGAAGGGAGCGAGGAGGGACTCGCCCGCTGCCTCAAGACGCTCGTCGGGTGCGGGATCCCCATCACGCGGTTCGAGCACCGGCGCTCCGACCTCGAGGACATCTTCGTCCGGGTCGGGGCGGATCAGGTGAGCTGAGATGACGCGCGGAAGGGCGGGGCGAGACTCCGATGGCTGAAGCGATCGAGCGGGGGCGGGCGGGAGCGCTCCGCTCTCCGGTGAACCTCACGGACAACCCGATCGTCCACCGAGCGCTCCGGACGGGGCGAGCGGGGACCGAGGGTCGCCTCTCGCTGGGGAGGCTCGGCGGCTGGCTCGGCCTCGCCCTGCTGATCCCCTTCGTCCCGATCATCTTCGGGCGCCCGTTCCGGCTCGATCAGGTGGCGGGGACGATGCTGGTGACCCTCTTCTGCCTTGTGGTCGGAGCCTTCCTCTTCATCGGCCTGCAGCGAATGCTCGGCTCCTTCATGAAGGAGCGGGAGCAGAACACCCTCGAGTTCCTCCAGCTCTCGACCCTGCCCAGCGTCTCGGTGATCCTCGGCTACCTCGCCGCCGGGCAGCTGCCGGGCTACTTCGCCGCGGTCCTGCTCACGCCTCTCCTGTTCCTCTGTGCGCACCTCGCCTCCTTTCCGCTGCTGCTCCTCGGGTCGATGCTCCTGAGCCTCATCGGCTTCGTGTTCCTGCTCAGCGTGATCTTCCTCCATGTCGGATTCTGGTCCGCGAAGGTCTCGGAGCTGCGCGCGGGAGGACTCTACGGGACCCTGTTCGTCATCTTCGTGATCGCCGCGACCTTCCGTCCGCTCCTCACCCAGAGCGGCGTCGTCGGAGCGGAGTGGATCGATGTGGTCTTCACCCCCTTCCAGCTCTGGGGCGACTTCTTCCGCGGCTTCTCCGGCGCGCCGCTCGCCGGAGGGGGCGACCGTGTCTTCTGGTACGGCTTCTCCCTGCCGCGCGTCGTCGCCGGCTGGCTCCTGCACATCCCCGTCGGGGTCCTGCTGCTCCTCTCCCTCGCCCGCGCCTTCCGGAATCGGGAGTGCGCGCCCTGGTCGACCGGGTCGGGGCTCTGCCTGGTGAGCTGGACCCTCTGCATCCTGCTCGGCGTGCTCGTCGAGACGGGGCGGCCCCTCTCGCTGCAGCTGCCCCTGATGGGCGCGCTCGCGTACCTCGTCTGCCCGATCCCTTGGCGCCGCAACCTGCGGACGCGCCTGCAGGCGCTGCATGAGCTGAGCCGGTCCGGGGGGAGCTGGCGCGGCGCCTGGACCGAGAGCGGGGCCTCGCCGGTGCTGCTCGTCGGAGGCTCGATCCTCCTCACCGTCGTCTCATGCTGGCTGGTGCTCCTCCTCGGGGGTGGAGCCCCGGGAGAGGGTCCTGTGCCGCAGTCGGCGTGGTTCGCTCCGCTGCTCCTCGTGCTCCCTCTCCTCGGGCTCGCCGTCGGCCAGCAAGCTCTGCACTGGCGGGCGCCTCGACTGCGCTTCCTCCTCATCGCCGGGTACGCGTTCCTCGTCTTCGCCCCGCTCATCTTCCACTGGGTCGAGGTCCAGGCCCCGTTCCCGGTGATCCCCGAGGCCCGATGGGCCCTCGAGGCATTCTCCTGCGTGAGTCCACTCGTGGTGATGTCGATGCTCGCCGCGGGGGAGGGCCCGGGACTCCCGGCGATCCTAGCGGGGCAGCTCGTCTTCCTGCTCCCCGCCAGCTTCGGGCTCCGCGACTGCTGGAGGATCGGGGCCCGGCTGGCCGACCGCGCGCGCGAGGGGGGCCGGGGCGACGGCCCGATCGCTCCGTGAGCCCGGCGAGGGCACCGCACTTCAACGAGTTCGATCGGAGGACGAATGCCGCGTGGTGAGGCGATTCGGGACCCGATCCATGGATATGTCCCGATCTCCGCTCTGGAGCGCCGCGGGCTCGACTCCGTCGAGGTGCAGCGGCTTCGGAGGATCTCCCAGCTCGGCCTGACGGAGCTGGTCTACCCCGGGGCCCGACACTCACGCTTCGAGCATGCGGTCGGCGCGCTCGCGGTGGTGACCCGCCTCTTCGAGGAGCTTCGGGGGCGGCTCGGGCTCGATGCCTGGCTCCCGGCGGTGGGGCGGGCCGGGACCGAGGCGGAGTTCGCGCACCTCGTCGCGGTCGCACGCTGGACCGCGCTCCTGCACGACCTCGGGCACGCGCCCTTCTCCCATGTCACCGAGTCCCTCCTCGCTCCGGGGGAGCAACACGAGGACCGCACGCTTCGCCTCGTCGAGGAGGGGGCGGTCGGAGCCGTGCTCGCCGACGGAGGCGCGCAGCTCCGGGACGATGTCCGCACCTGCCTCGACCTTTCCCGCACCCCCGGGGATCCCGCCCTCCGCCTCGTGCGCGAGGCGATCGCCGGGCCGCTCGGGGCGGATCGGATGGACTATCTCCTGCGGGACTCGCGCGCGACCGGGGTCAGCTACGGGCTCTTCGACCTCGATCGTGTCCTCCACACCATCGTCCCCGTCGCCGATCTCGAGCGGGGGGGCGTCCGCCTCGGGATCGACCGTGGTGGGGTCTCCGCCGCGGAGGGGATGCTCTGGGCGCGGGCCTCGATGTTCGGTCAGGTCTATCAGCACCGGACACGTCGAATCCTCGACCGGCACCTGCTCGACTTCCTGGGCGCGGTCCTCCCGGGCGGGCGCTACCCGACCGAGACGGAGGACTATCTCCAGTGGGACGATCCGCGGATCTGGGAGGCGCTCCGTGTCGCCGACTCCGATCCGTCGGCTCCGGGGCATCGAGACGCGCGGAGGATTCTCCGTCGGGGGCATCACCGCGCGCTCGATCGGCAGATCGATGGGGCTGATCCGACGGCGGTCCTGCGGGAGCTGGAGCGCTGGTCTTCGATCGCGATCGAGATCGACCCCGCCTTCGATCCGCGCTCCGACCTCGTCGAGCTCCGCTCCGACCCGAGCCGGAGCGGGGACATCCCGGTCGTCGATGGCGGAGGCGATCGCTTCGGTGGGGGCAGGGTTCGCCCGCTCCGGGAGCACAGCGACCTCAGTGAGAGGTTGCAGCCGCGCTGCTTCGGTCGCCTCTACGTCGCGCTGTCGATGCGCGGTCGAGGGGGAGAGATCATCGAGCGGGCCGAATCAGGGAGTGAACCACGATCGTGAAGGTCGTGAGGTCCCCATCGCTCCGGTCCTGCTCGTAGCGCTCCAGCTCGGTCCTCTCCGCCTCGGGATAGAGGCGGTCGACCTCCCCCGCCGGGACGCTGTGCGGAGGTCCTTCCCGCTCCGCGGAGTCGTCCTCGGCGGTGACGAGGAGCATCGCTCCTCCCGGTCGGAGGCACTCCCAGAGGTGGCCCGCATAGCGAGGGCGGAGCCTCGCCGGCAGCGCGATCAGCGCCGCGCGGTCCCAGATCAGGTCCCATCCCGGTCCCGCGTCCCCCTCGCCATCCGGGGAGGGGGTGGGGAGATCGAGGATGTCCCCCTGCAGCAGATCGAGTCTCCCGCCTCCCGGGAGGTCCCGCCGCCAGGCCCTCTCCGCTCCCGCGGGAGGACTCAGGGGGGAGAGCTGCTGCTCGGATGCGCAGAGCGCGCAGGCCTCCGGGGCGATCTCGACCCCGGTGACGCGGTGCCCCTCTTCGCCGAGCCAGAGGAGATCGCGGGACTTCCCGCAGAGCGGCACGAGAGTGCGCAGCGGCGGGTGCGCGGCGCCGACCCGGTCCGCCAGTCCGGGGAGATGCCGCAGCAGATGGGGATCGATGGCCTCCTGATGGAAGCCGATGCGGCCCTCGCGCCAGCGTCGACGCCAGTACTCGCGATCCAAGGGGTGCCCCCTCCCGACGCGCTTCACTCCGAGAGCTCGGCCTCCCAGTAGGCCTTGCTCAGGAACTTCTCCCAGCTCTTGTAGGTGGGGCGCGCGGGGAAGCGGCGGACGGTTCTCCAGTGCGGCGTGCTCGGCTCGCAGAGGAGGGTCATCCTCGCCTCCGCCGGCGTCCGGCTCCCCTTGCGCTTGTTGCAGGAGACACAGGCGAGCACGCAGTTCTCCCAGGAGAGGGCGCCGCCGCGGGAGCGCGGGAGGATGTGATCGACAGTCAGGTCCTTCGATCCCGGTCGTGCGCCGCAGTACTGGCAGGTGTATCGATCGCGCCGGTAGAGATTGAGGCGGGAGAAGGTGACGGTCTGATCCCCGACGCCGCTGTAGCCGGTGAGGACGATCACCTCGAGGGGGGCGAGGGAGAGGCGCTCGCTGCGGATGCACTCGACCCAGCTCTCGCGGGCGCGGGAGATCGCATCCCAGGAGTCGAGGTCGTGGGCCTCGTAGTTCCGAGGGTCGATGATGCGGGCGGAGCCTCGGGCGACGAGGCCGATGGCGAGGCGGGCCGGGAGGGTGTGGATCGGGATCCAGCTCCGGTTGAGCACGAGGGTCGGCGCCTCGAGGAGGGGCAGAGCGGGGTTCTCCGCCGGCGACTCCCCGGAAGGGAGCGGCGCGGGTTTCCCCTCGGTGTCGATGGAGCCAGGCTCCGGTGATCGGCGCGCGGCATCCATGCGCTCCCTTTCCCGCCCTGACTCTAACGGGGGAGAGGCAGTCGATCCAGCCGGGGTTCGCTCAACGGGAGAAGGGGAGAGGATGAGACGAGTCCCCGGGTCCTCGAGCGCAAGGGGGCCATCCCTACCCCCCCTGCATGAGTTGCTCGACTTCCGGGGACTCGATGAGGTGAGCGCGTTCGGTTCGGGGGGCGGCGCGCTGCAGGCGCCCGACACTTCCCCAGGACTCCGAGCCATACTCCGCTCGGTGCCCGCTGAGTGTGGAAGAAGCACCACCTCGTCCCACTCGGCCGAAATGGTGCGTTTCTTGTTCGTTCATACGCAGCTCGCCTCGCCGGCGCCCCCGCAGCAGCCGGAGTCGCGGTTCAGTCCGCTTCTCCGAGTGCCTGCTCCCTCGCTCAGTGCATGACTCCCGAGGGTGTCCGTTGCACCGGGCGAGAACTCCCCACGAGGAGGCGTGTGTGGTGCGGGCTGGTCCTGACCCACCCACACATCCGGCGAGGTTCGAGCCATCCTAGGGAAAGCAAGACGAGGGCCAATCCCGCAAATCCGCGTGAATGCCCGTAAACGTTCGAGAATCGCCGATTCAGTGGGAACGAGGGGATCGGCTGAGTTCCGCCGACTGGCGGCCCCCGGCCAACCGGGGCCGCGGATCGCCCGACCTGAACACTCCTGACGCACCTGTCAGCCGAGGAGGGCAGAGTTTCCAAGTCCTTCAGCCACAACGCCTTGTCACGATACGGAACCACGCGCTGGCGCTGGCGGTCGCCCAGACTCCCTCGAGGAGGAGGAAGCCGATCTGCTCCGTTCGGTAGGCCTCCCAGGCGAGGAGTCCGGCCCCGATGGTGTTCGCCGCGAGGTAGGGCGTCCGGCGGGCATCGGTGCGCCCGAGGCAGAGGGCGAGGTGCGCGGTGAGAATGAGGGAGGCGCCCAGCAGCTGCACCAGTGCGTCGGGGGAGGGAATCGGGGTCTCCATCGGTCGGCTCCTTCTCCGCCTCACTCGCGGGATCGTTGCAGCCGGGGCCGCGGGAAGCGGCGTGCACCGGTCGCCGGGCTCGGGCACCATACCATCGAACCGGGGAGAGGCGGTGGACCTCGACACCTCCCGGCTCCCGATTGGAGTTCCCCGATGCGCCACCTCCCGCGCCGCTCGGTCTCGCCCCCCACTTCACGAGCCTCCTCGATGCTCCTCCTGATCGCGACGACGGTCCTCACCGGCTGCGCGCTCGCCCCGGCCGGAGAGGCGGGGGTCGGCACCCCTCCCCCCGACCGGCCGGCGGCGCTCGCGGGCTCCGCCATGGAGGCCGCGATCGCGCCACCCGTTCCGGGAGAGGTCCTGCGCGCGCGTCGCGCCGCCCTGCGCCGCTCGATGGGGAGAGGGATCGCGATCGTCGAGGCCCGGGGAGGACCGGAGGGAGATCCGGTGACGCGTTCGTTCCTGCACCTCACCGGCGTCGAGACCCCTGGCGCGATCCTCCTCCTCGCGGCCACCGATGACGACGCGGAGGGAGACGGGGAGGAGATCCTCTTCCTCCCTCCCCGTGATCGCGGCTGGGAGCGTTGGCACGGACCACGCCTGGCGCCGGGGGAGGAGGCGAGGCACCGCACCGGCGTGAACCGCACGGAGCCCCTCGCCGCCTTCGACGCGACCCTCACCCGTCTCGTCTCTCGCGAGGGGATGAGGGGAGCGCCGATCTGGCATCTCTCCATTCCAGCCTCGGAGCGCGCGCTTCCTCCATCCGATGCGCCCGGGGCGGAGGAGCGTTGGCGGGATGCGCTCCGGGCCCGCTTCCCTGAGGTCGGGGAGGTGGGGGACATCTCGGCGCTCCTCGACCCGATTCGTCAGGTGAAGGACGAGGATGAGCTGTCGCGACTGCGGCGCGCGATCGCGATCACCGGCCTCGCCTTCGACCGTGCCTTCGCCAGCGTCCGCGAAGGAGTGCCCGAGTTCCTGCTCGAGGCGGAGATCGAGGGCACCTTCCGGTCCTGGGGAGGGGACGGCCCCGGCTTCGACTCGATCATCGGCGCGGGAGAGCGCTCCTGCATCCTCCACTATCACGCGAACCACGGGAGGGCGCGGGGCGGAGAGCTCGTCCTCATCGATGTGGGCGCATCCTGGGGGGGCTACACCGCGGACATCACCCGGACCCTCCCGGTGAGCGGGCGCTACTCCGCGCGCCAGCGCGAGGTCTTCGAACTCGTCGCCCGGGCGCAGGCGGCAGGGATCGCCGCCGCCCGGCCGGGCGCCACGATCCGTGACATTCATCGGGCGGCGCGCGACGTCTTTGAGAAAGCCGGAGTCGCCGACGCGTTCCTTCATGGGACGAGTCACCATGTCGGTCTTGAGGTGCATGATCCCGGGCCGACGCGGAGGCCGCTCGAACCGGGGATGGTGATCACCGTCGAGCCGGGGCTCTACTTCCCGGAGGAGGGGCTGGGGATTCGACTCGAGGACATGGTTCGGATCGCCGAGGGGGAGCCGGAGATCCTGTCCCGCGCGATTCCTCGCACGGTCGATGCGATCGAGGAGGCGATGGCGAAGGCAAGGTCCACGCGAGCTGCGGCAGGCTCTTCGGAGCCGGTGCGGCGCGGAGGGGCCCTGCGCACTCTCCCCTGAGACACCCCGGATGAAAAAAACCGGAAGAGCGAGGATCGCTCTCCCGGCGCATCAGGATCGGGGGGGGAGCCCCCCGAAGTTCGGTGGTTGTCGTGGCTCTGCGCATCGGGAACCGTCTCGAAGTGGGACGATCTCGATCGCACGCGCGGGGAGTCCTGAAGACCGGGTCCGCGAGGAGCGCCAACACCTCGGGAAAGGGCTCGAGAGAGGGCGCTGATCGTTCGGTCGGAGTACCCGCGGGGCGCGACCCGACGAACCGAATTCTAGCGAACCCTCCAAGGGGGACCACCGAACCCGGACGATTCCTCGCGAAGTCCCCGAAGTCATTCTGAATGTTGGATTTAGGGGTTCGTGCTCCGCGGCGCTCTTGGGGCCGTACGGATGTGAGACGCCGGCCTCGGGGGCGTCCGTTCTCCCCTGAGTTCGGGGGGCGCCGACCCCTAGAACACCGCTGGGAGCTCGCTCGTGGGGAATGCCGGGCCTTCGACGCAAACCCTACGGTACCGGGAGCCGTCCGGGGTGGGGATCACGCAGCCGAAGCACGCCCCGAAGCCGCAGGGCATGTAGTTCTCGAGGGAGATCCAGAAGGGAATCTCCCGCTCGAGGGAGAGGTCCCGCAGCGCGACGTTCATTCCATGCGGACCGCAGCCGATCCCGGCCGCCGCGCCGGCCGGGACCGTATCGAGGACTCGACGGGCGAGCTCGACCACATTCCCCGCGTGTCCCGCGCTGCCGTCGTCGGTCGACACCTCGGTGTCGACGCCGAGCCGCTCGAACGCCTCCCACCCCACGAGGAGGGAGCGACGCCGAGCCCCGAGGAGGACCTTGTGGGGCGGGGCGTCCGCTCGCGCGGCGAGCTCGCGACAGAGCATGTGGAGCGGTGCCACCCCGATCCCTCCACCTACGAGCAGGAGCAGCCCGTTCGAGGGGACCTCAGGGTGGGGGAGGGGGTTGCCCAGGGGACCGAGGAGATCGACCGGCTCCTCGGGTCGGAACCGCTGCATCCGTCGGGTGCCGGGGCCGACCACCTGGTAGAGGATCTGGATCCGTTCCGCGCCATCGCCCGGCTCGGGCAGCACATCGGAGACGCTGAAGGGACGACGGATCAGGGGATCGTCACCTTCGGAGACCTTCACCTGCACGAACTGGCCGGCGCGCACCCGAGGTGCGAGTGAGGGGGCATGGACCTCGAGGAGGAACCAGCCCTCTCCCAGGTCCTCGTTTCGGGTGATGGTGCTCGGCTCCACCGTTCGAACCTCTCTCGTCGCTCGGCTCATCCGTCGGGGCTGCTCTCTCCCGGGGCTCCGAAGGCGCGGGGCAGGGCCTCCACGACATCGGTCGCGATCATCGACTCTTCGCCGAGGCGGTCCCGCGCGAGGTCTCCGGCCCGACCGTGGAGCCACGCCCCACGGCGGGCCGCGGCGAACGGGGCCTCGCCTCGGGCGAGCAGGGCGCCGATCACCCCGGCGAGGACATCGCCGGTCCCGCCGCTGGCGAGGCCGGGGTTCCCCGTCTCATTCACGACGCAGCGCTCTCCCTCGACGATACGGGTGCCGGCGCCCTTGCGGACGAGGACCCCCGGGACGGTCCGAGCGAAGAGGGCGCACTCGCGCTCCCTCGTGTCCGCCGGCTGCCCGAGGGTCTCGCGGAGCCGACCGAACTCGCCATCGTGAGGTGTGAGCACCCGGTCGGCGGCCCCGGCGCGGAGCAGCGCGTCGGCGCGGGCGAGGTGCCAGAGCCCGTCGGCGTCGATCAGATGAGGGCCGTTGTACCGGGAGAGGAGGGAGCGGAACAGCGCATCGGCCCCTTCCCCTCTTCCGAGGCCGGGTCCGATGACGAGGGCGTCGGCGCGCTCGATGGCGGTCGCGAGGTGCGCCACGCCCTCCGCGGTCGCCCCTCCCTCCGCGCCCTCGGGGAGGGGGATCGACATCGCTTCCGGGCACGCGACATCGAAGGGCAGGGCCTGGGTTCGGGGGAGCGCCGCAGTGACGAGACCGGCCCCCGCGCGCAGGGCGGCACGGGCGCAGAGGATCACCGCACCGGACAGGCCGCGAGAGCCCCCCACGATGAGGAGGTGTCCCTGTCGGCCCTTGTGGGTATCCGTCGGGCGGGGGGGGAGCGGACCGATGTCCGGGGGAAGAGAGCTCACGACAGCTCCCGCGCCCGGCTCGAGTCCTGCTGCGCGGTGACCGCCCGGTCGATCTTGTGGGCGACGACGGCGGCGCCGAACCCGTTGTCGATGTTCACCACCGACACCCCCGGGGCGCAGCTGTTCAGCATGCCGAGGAGAGCGGTCAGACCGCCGAGGTTCGCTCCGTAACCGACCGAGGTGGGAACCGCCACCACCGGGGCGGGGAGCAGCCCTCCCACGACCGAGGGGAGCGCGCCCTCCATGCCCGCGACGACGACGATCGCCCGGGCGGGGCGAATCTCATCCTGGCTCTCCAGCAGCCGATGCAGGCCGGCGACGCCGACATCGAAGTGCCGGGTCACCCGGCTCCCGAGGAACTCCGCCGTGACGCAGGCCTCCTCCGCCACGGGGAGGTCGGAGGTCCCCGCGCAGAGGACCGCGATGTGACCGCGGAGCTCGCCCGGCTCCTCGGTCTGGAGGACGAGGCAGCGCGGACCCTCATGCCAGCGCGCCCCCGGGAGTCGCTCGGCGAGAGCGCGCCCGGCCGCGAGGTCGACCCGGGTCGCGAGGCCGCGTCCCGAGCGAGCGGAGAGCGCGCGCAGCGCCTCCTCGATCTGCTCCGTCGTCTTGCCCGCGCCGAAGACCACCTCGGGGACGCCGCAGCGCGCCTCTCGGTCGGGATCGAGGTGGAGCCCCGGACCCCCTGCGAGGCCGAGCTGGAGGAGCGCCTGCTCCACCGGAGTCCTCCCCGCCGCCACCGACTCGAGGAGCGCGCGCCACTCCTGTGATCTCCGGTCGCTCACGGCGTCGCCTCCGGCTCGAGGTCGAGGGAGGAGGTCCGACCCTCCGCGAGGAGACGCAGTCCGCTGACGGCGATCATGGCGCCGTTGTCGGTGGCGAAGCGCGGGGGAGGGAAGACGAGGCGGACATCCTCCCCGAGGGCCTCCTCGATCGCGCTGCGCAGGGTGCGGTTCGCGGTCACGCCTCCTCCGAAGACCACGGTGGAGAGCCCGGTGCGGGCGAGCGCGCGCCGGAGCTTCTCGATGAGGACATCCGCGACCACCTGCTGGAACGAGGCGCAGATGTCCTCTCGCCGCGGAGCGCCCTCGATCGGCCCCGCGCCCCGGGCATCCTGCCCTCTCCAGAGATAGAGCACCGCGGTCTTGAGTCCGGAGAAGGAGAAGTCGAGGGAGTCCGGTCCGAGGAGGCTGCGGGGGAGCTCGACCGCGTGGGGATCGCCATCCTTCGCGCAGCGCTCGATCGCGGGTCCGCCCGGGTAGGGGAGGCCGAGGATCGACGCGACCTTGTCGAAGGCCTCCCCGACCGCATCGTCGAGGGTGGCGCCGAGGGAGAGTCGTGACTCGCGTCCGGTCTCCGGGTCGGGTCCCTCGACCCGGTAGAGGTCGGTGTGCCCGCCGGAGAGGATCACGCCGAGGTAGGGGGGCTGGACCACCTCTCCCACGAGGGCGGGAGCCTCGAGGTGGGCCTCGAGATGATGGACCGCGAGGAGGGGCTTTACCCACGACCACGCGAGGGCCTTCGCCGTCGTGACCCCGACGAGGAGCGCCCCGATCAGCCCGGGTCGCGCGGCGACGGCGATCCCGTCGAGCTCTTCCGGCGCGCATCCCGCATCGGCGAGGGTCCGCTCGATCACCGCGGTGAGCTCCCGGACATGGGAGCGCGAGGCGAGCTCGGGAACGACGCCTCCGAAGGGCTCGTGCTCGGCGACCTGGGAGAGGACCACCTGGGCGAGGAGCCGGGGGGGCTCCCCGGGAGGGCCCTGCTCGACCACCGCCGCCGAGGTCTCATCGCAGGTCGTCTCGATGCCGAGGACCTTCATCGCTGCTCCCCCTCTCCCAACGCGTCGGACTCGGGGCCCGGAGGCTCGGGCACGGCGAACTCCGGGGCGTACAGCTGCGCGAGAGTCGCCGGCTGGGAGAGGAGGTCGATCGCGCGCGCGAGGATCGGGTCGGGGGGGCCGGGACTCCCCGGGGTCGAGACCGCGGAGGGGAGCTCCCGAGGGGCCACGGCCAGGGGATCGGTGATCCGCTCGAGGGCGCGGCTCCGAAACGCCGCCCCGAGCTCGAGGCGCGTCTCCTCATCGACCGGGATCTCGACATCGGGGATCAGTCCTTCGCGCGCCCCATCGTCCGCGCGTCGGATGCGACCACCGGTCTCGGTGAAGAACGCCTGGGTGGTCAGCTTCACCATGCCGTATCGACCGTCGTTGGAGAGGGGGATGGCGCTCTGCGCCGCCCACTTCCCGAAGCTCTCCTCACCGATGAGCGGGGCGCGGCGATGGTCGCGCAGGGCGGACGCGACGATGTCGCTCGCGCTCGCGGAGCCTCCGTCGATCAGAACGGCGAGGGGGATCTCCGGAAAGCGCGGCTCCTCCTCCACCCGATGGACCACCTCGCGAGGGGCGCGGGACTCCTCCGCCCGCGGTCGGGGCTCTCGCCCGACGGTCCGGAGGATGAGCGCTCCGCGAGGCAGGAAGAGGGAGGCGATGTCGAGGGCCTGGATCATCAGCCCTCCCCCGTTTCCTCGGAGGTCGAGGAGCACGGACGCGGCGCCGGCGGTGAGGAGCTGGTCCACCGCGCCGGCCACCTCTTCCGGGGAGCGCGGCTTGAAGCCCTCGAGCCGAACGAGACCGACCGGGGCTCCCGCCGAGGGGGTGTAGAGGGCCACCTCGGTGACGCTGGGGAGATCGACCCGGCGTCGATCGACCCGGACGCGCCGCTCCGTCTCTCCCTGGCCCAGGCGGAGCTCCACCGGGAGTCCCGCGGGGCCGAGGATCCGCTCGGTGGCCTCGCGCGAGGTGCCGAGGGAGAGGGCGGCTCCGTCCACTTCGAGGATCCTCTCTCCCACTCGGAGCCCGGCCACGGCGGCGGGGCCGCCGGGGATGATCGCGTTGATCACGGGGTGGAGCGGCCCCTCGGGCGCACGCCTCTCCTCCAGAGCTCCCGTGACCGGGTCGAGCAGCTCCGGGGCCGGGCCGATGACCACACCGATCCCCACGAAGTAGCCTTCCGTGTCCTGCTCATGGGCCTCGAGCGCGGCGGAGGGAATGAAGGCGCCGTATCGATCGAGGTCGTGGACCATGCGATCCAGACCATCCTCCAGGAGGCGATCGGCGTCGACCTCGGCGTCGATGTACGCGGTCTCGACCACTCCGAGCAGGCGCTCGACCAACTCCCCGCGGGGGGCCTTCGGGGGAGGAGGGCTCCAGGGGAAGGTGAGCAGAAGGGCGAGACCACCGCCGGCGGACAGACCGAGGAGTCGGGTCGTGCG